>ENA-ORUU01000013-ORUU01000013.1-human-gut-metagenome-genome-assembly--contig:-NODE-13-length-237026-cov-37.5966_pt1 | contig 237026 bp, 203 predicted proteins | sample MGYA00242085_ERZ509221 | MGnify/ENA primary metagenome ERZ509221 (study PRJEB26280, sample SAMEA2338809) | human gut metagenome | biome: human gut; feature: human-associated habitat; material: faeces... | reverse complement strand
GTGAGCAGGTTGGCGGCACCCTGCGCCATCAGCTCGGTATTCGAATCGTGGCGGTCGCCGGTCACACCGTCGGCGACCGTCGCCGAAAGCAGGGATTCGATAGCCCCCAGCAGCGCAATGGTCAAAGCCACGGGGAACAGGCTGCGCATCACCTCCCAATCCATCGCGGGCATGGCCGCGGCAGGCAATTCGGCACGGATCGTAAAGCGGTCGCCGATGGTATCGACGCCCTCCATACCCGCATACGTCCGAAGCGCCCAAACCCCGGCCGTCAGCACGACGATGGCCACCAGCGACCCCGGGATACGGCGCGAGAACCTGGGTGTGAGGACAATCAGCAAAATGCTGCACAGCCCCACGGCCAGGTTTGCCCAGTCGACCGAACCGAAATGGCGGAAATAGAGCATCCACTTGCCGATGAAATCCCCCGGCACGGGTTCCCCGCCGAAATCCATCCCGAACAGGTCTGCGATCTGCGTCGTGAAAATCGTCAGGGCGATGCCGGCTGTGAACCCCACCACGACAGGATAGGGAATGAACCGGATGACGGCACCGAGTTTGAACAACCCCATCGCAACCAGCAGCACGCCGGCCATGAACGTCGCAACCAGCAGCCCCGTTTCGCCGTATTGCTGGACGACGCCGTAGACAATGACGATGAAGGCGCCCGTAGGGCCGCCGATCTGTACCCGGCTTCCGCCCAGCAGCGAGACGACGAACCCCGCGACCACAGCCGTGATGATTCCCTTTTCGGGCGACACGCCCGAAGCGATACCGAAGGCGATAGCCAACGGCAGGGCCACGATGCCCACAACCAGGCCGGCCATCAGGTCGGCCGAAAACGTCTGGCGCGAATACCCCCGGAGCACTTCGAAGAACCGGGGACGGAACGATGCGATATGTTTCATAGACCGTTAAAAAATTTGAAAGTGCAAAAGTAGGCAATTTTCGGCTTATATCCCCCTTTTCGGCATTTAATTATTCCGGCCGGGGCGGGCCGGGACAAATAAATTTGGTATTGCCCCGGACAATCATTACCTTTGCCGTCGAATTTCTAAGGGGTGCTCGCAGTGCGCGGGCTGAGATTATACCCATTGAACCGGACACGGGTAATGCCGAGACCGGGACGCATAATCAACATTACATACCCCTTTTCAGTTCTTTAACTTTAAAAAGTTTAAACATGAAAAGGTTTTTACTACCCATTGCGGCCACCGTCATAGGCACCGCCGCACATGCCCAGGCCGTGGAGGCCGGGCAGGAAGACTCGCTGCGCATGTACCGGTTGCAGGAGATCGAAGTCACCGCCACACGCGCCGACGCGGCCACGCCCGTGGCCTACACGGACATCGCACGCGACGAGATCGCCCGCAACAGCTTCGGATCCGACATCCCGTCGGTACTGGCGCTGACCCCCTCGATGGTCGCCACCAACGAAACCGGCATCGGCATCGGCGCCACCTCGGTACGGCTGCGCGGCACGGACGCCACGCGCCTGAACGTGACGATCAACGGCGTTTCGATGAACAACCCCGACTCGCACTCGATGTACTGGTACGACACGCCCGACCTGATCTCGTCGGTAGGGACGGTGCAGGTGCAGCGCGGCGCAGGCATCTCGACCAACGGCACGGGTGCCTTCGGCGGCGCGGTGAACATGACCACCGAGGCACTCCCGACCGATTTCAACGGCTCGGCATCGCTCTCCTACGGATCGTACAACACCAACAAGCAGGCCGTGCAGGTTTCATCGGGCCTCATGGGCGGCCACTGGGCCGTGGATGCACGCCTGACCCATATCGGCTCGGACGGCTACATCGACCGCGGGGCCACGGATCTCAAATCCTACATGTTCCAGGGTGCCTATTACAACGGCAATACGATGCTGAAACTGGTTTCGTTCGGAGGCAAGGCCAAGACCTACCTCACCTATAACGGCGTCACGAAGGAGGACATGAAGCGCTACGGACGCCGGTACCACGACAGCGGGCAGTACGTCACCTCGGACGGCCCCTTCGTGCTGGCCGACGGCACGCACGTCGACTACTACGACGACCAGACGGACAACTACCTGCAGATCAACAACCAGCTGATCCTCAACCACCGTATCAACGACCGCTGGGTGATGAACGCCACGGCGTTCTACACGTACGGATACGGCTATTACAGGCAGTACAAGGACGACGCATGGCTGGCGGGCTACACCAACCTGCAGAGCGACATCGAACAGGCCGACCTGATCCGCGAAAAGATCATGCGCAACCACCTGGGAGGCATCAACGCCTCGGCCGCCTACTCGGTACGCAACCTCGACCTCACGTTCGGCGGTTCGTGGAGCTATTACTCCTGTCCCCACTGGGGCACGCTGGACTGGGTGGACGGCCTGAAGAAAAGCGACATCCGGGGGCGCTGGTACGACAACGACGTCGACAAACAAGACGCCAACGTCTTCGTGCGCGCCAACTGGACAGTCGCCCGGGGGTTGCGCCTGTTCGCCGACATGCAATACCGCTATGTGCATTACCAGGCGTGGGGCGTCAACGACAACTACAACTGGGACACCTCCGCGATGCAGCCTATCGACGTAGATAAGAAATACCATTTCTTCAACCCGCGCGCGGGCATTCATTACACGCTCGCCGACCGCCACAACTTCTACGCATCGTTCGCCGTCGCACAGAAGGAGCCTACGCGCAGCGACTTCACCGACCGTTATATGTTCTCCGGCGACAACTCGTATCCCTCGTCCGAGAAACTCTACGACTATGAACTTGGCTACCGGTACGACACGCCGAAATTCAGCGCAGGCGTAAACCTCTACTACATGAAATACAAGGATCAGCTGGTCGCCACGGGCATGGTCAACGACGGCGACGATGCCCTGAACACGAACGTGGAGGACAGCTACCGCCGGGGCATCGAACTTTCGGCGCAATGGAAAGCCACGGGCTGGTTCACGCTCAGCGGGCACGCAACGTTCAGCCAGAACAGGATCGAGGATTACGTCGACGCCCTCAAGGACAGCCCCACCTTCGGACAGAACCTGGGCGACATGACCATCTCCTACTCGCCCGACGTAATCGCCGGGGTGCTCTTCGACTTCCACTGCAAGGGCTTCGAGGCCGTATTCCACACGCAGTATGTCGGCAAGCAGTATTTCACGAACAACGAAATCGACGCCCTGTCGCTCGACAGCTATTGCACGACCAACCTCAACCTGGGCTATACGCTCCGCACGAAAGCCGCCCGCAGCGTCCGCTTCGGGCTCATGGTCTACAACCTCTTCGATTCGGAGTACTGCGGCAACGGGTACGGCTATTCCTACATGGACGACGGCAAGCGTACGGACGTCGCACTCTACTTCCCGCAGGCCCCGCTGAACGTGCTGGCCAACGTGACAGTGAAATTCTGAGAACAGATGGACTGGAAACTCGTACTGCAAATCGCCGGGGTCGTGCTGGGGCTGCTCTACCTGTGGCTGGAATACCGGGCCGACATCCGCCTGTGGGTCGTCGGGCTCATCATGCCGCTGGTGCACGGTGCACTCTACTACAAGGCGGGGCTCTATGCCGACTGCTCAATGCAGGCCTACTACGTACTGGCCGGCCTTTACGGGTGGATCGTATGGCATAACGCACCGCGAAGGAAAGCAGCGGCCGACCGGATCGGGCATACGCCCCTGCGCCAGGCTGCGGGGCTGATCGCCGTCTACGCCGCAGCGCATACGGGCATCTACTTCCTGCTCGTGGGATTCACCAACAGCACCGTGCCGTTCTGGGACGCGATGACCACGGCCGGAAGCATCGTGGCGATGTGGATGCTCTCGCGCAAGTACGTCGAGCAATGGCTCGTATGGCTGGCCGTAGACCTGGTAACGGTGGGGCTGTACCTCTACAAGGGCATCCCGCTGACGGCAGGCCTGTACGCCCTCTACTCGGCGCTGGCAGTCGCGGGTTATCTTCGCTGGAAAGCAAAAATGCGCGCATAGCAATCCGGCCTCAAAACGACGGAAGGCCGTCCCCTGCTGCGGGGACGGCCTTCGTTTTCGAGTATCCGGGCCGCTGTGCCGGATGCCTATTTCACATCGGTGAGGTAGACATTGCGGAACTCCAGGGTGCCGCCTTCGCTCTGGAGCGCAATGTAGCCCGTGCGATCCGTACCCGAACATTCGTTCTGCAACATGCCGTTGATATAGACGGTCATCCGGTCGCCCCGGCAGACGATCTCGGCCTCGTTCCACTCGCCTGCCGGCTTCTCGCAGCCGGCATCGCCGATCCGTGCCTTTACCGGAAATTTCCCCACCGGTTCGATCCCGGCGGCCCTTGCACCCCCGAGCAGCACCAGGTCGCCCGCACGCCCTGCCATGAGCTGGCATTCGATCCCTTGGGGCCAGACCTTGTCGCCCTCCTGCACGCGCTGGAAAATGCCGCTGTTCGTAGCTTCGCCGATCCAGCGCCACTCGGCGTGGAGCCTGTAATCGCCGTACTGCCGCGCGGTACGCATGTAGCCGAACGGCTGCCCCGCGATACGGATATTGCCGTCCCGGACGGTGAATACCTCCCCGGCAGGCACGTCGCCCAGGCTGTCGACGACGCATACCCAACCCGCAAGGTCTTTGCCATTGAAAAGTTCGGTTCGGGCATTTCCGCCGCATGAACCCAAAGCCAGCGCACAAACCAGCGCTGCGAAAAGAAATCGGATATTCATAGTTTATCGAGTTATTTGATCGGACAATCTCAGGGCCGGGGCAGGATTCCCGCACAGCGGCTACTCGGGCAGGCCGTGTTCCCCGACATAGGCCAGTATCTCCTCGCGCAGGGACTTGGGCGTAACGTTCTGCCGCAGCACGAGCAGGTAGGAATTGCGGATCTGCGCCCGGATAAAGGCATCGGGCAGGTCGCCCGTCGTGCGGATGTCGTTCCAGTGCTTTTTGCTCGAATGCCACGCAGGCGTGATGTCGGGATACTCCTCGCGCAGGGAAACCGCCTCGTCAGGGTCGCACTTCACGGCAACCCGCCCGAAATTCTCCATATCGGCATAGGCATACATCTTTCCGCCGACCTTGTAAACCAGCGTAGTTTCATCGAAGGGCGTACATTCCTCGGTCAGGGGCAGCGACAGGCAGTAGTCGCGAAAAGCCAGGACATCCATAGCAAACTGATTTTCGGGTAAAGATATGAAATTTTTGGCACACGGATTGCGTCCCTGCCATAAGTAAAACCAAAATCAAGGAAACGATGAAAAAAATTCTCCTCTGTGTATCCCTGCTCTCGATGTTCGCAGCAGGCTTCGTAGGCTGCTCGCAAAAGCGGGAGTGGAACCACGAACAACGCAAGGCCATGCGCGAAGCGCTGCGCAGCTACCGCCAGATGGTTTACCTCGACGACCTGACCGACGCCGAGTTCGTACTCTTCACCGACCAGGTGGCCGGGGAGCTGGAAGGCACCTATCCCGTCTACGCGACCTTCGTGGAGATGCCGGGCGTAACCGACACGGTCGACATGGTGGTCGTCACGACCATCGTGGACGAACTGAACGCCGACGCACGCAACATGCGGCATATCTTCCCCTACAACTACCTCGTAGCGCAGGGCGTGCTTCCCGCAGGCCTCGACCACGACCAGCAGAAGGCTTTTTACAACTGCTTCGCCGGGAAGGTGAACGACACCTACGACACGATGTCGCAATTCTTCAACGCCATCCTGGCCGATACGACCGACATGTCGCAGCTGCGCCAGTTGCAGGGGCAGTGCGCCAACGACCTTTTCGAATGGGTGATTACCGAAGTCGATGTCATCGAGAGCGTCAACTGACGCATCGCACGACCAAACGCAGCCGGGCGGGATTTTTTGAAAAAATCCCGCCCGGTTATCTTTACCCCGCCACTCCGGCGGCGTAACAAGCGCTACACCTCCGGCACCGTGCACGAACACGACGTCTCGGGGCGTTTGTCGTAAAATTCCTTGGACACCACGATCCGGATCGCCTTGTGGAGGATCGAGAATTCGAGCGGCGTTTCGCCCAGCAGCTCCCCGTCCACCTCGACCGATATTTCGGGCGACGACTCGATGCGGATACGGCTGCCGCGCTCCTGGAGGATATGCCGGATACGGTATATGCCGCCGTTGAACAGGTAGTGGAACCGGAACAGCAGGTGCCAGAAATGCACCGGCCGGATGAGCGACACGTCGAGCATGCCGTCGTCGGCCACAGCCTCGGGAAGCTGCTGCATACCGCCGCCGTTGTACTTGCAGATACCGATGGCGATGCTCAGCAGCAGGTTGTTGTAGACCAGCCGATCATCGACCCACACCTTCATTCCGGTGGATTTATAACGGAAGAATTGCCTGACCAGACACCATGTGTAGATCCAGCGGTTCTTGCGCCCCTTCTTCTTGAGGTGCGAGAACTTGCGCACCACATGGGCGTCAAAGCCCGCACCCGCGACGTTGGCCATGTAACGGCTCTGGCGGTAGTGCGACTCCTCGTAAGAGACCACGCCCACGTCCTGCAGGAACGAATACCCTTCGCTGATCGCCTTCACGGCGTCCTGGTAGCGGTTCGAAATACCGAACGTGCGCACCCAGTCGTTGCCCGTACCGACGGCGACCACCGCAAGCAGCACCTCGTCGGGGCAGACCTTCTGCTGGATGAACAGCCCGTTGACCACCTCGTGCAGGGTGCCGTCGCCCCCGACGACGATGATATGCCGATACCCCTCGTTGACGGCCGTCACGGTAAGTTCCGTGGCGTGGAACTTATGTTCCGTGAAGACCGGTTCGCAGAGTATCTGCGCATCGCGCAGGTAGCGCGATATCTGCGGGAAATGGTCAAGCCCGCGGCCGCCTCCGGCCACGGGATTGACGATGACGAACCATTTGACCTTTCCGGCTTCCAAAACACGCTACTTTTTGGGGATGTTGCGCAGCGTGTCGACCATGAACTCGTAGAACTTGCCGACCGATGCGATCTCCACCTTCTCATCGGGCGAGTGCGGGTAGCAGATCGTGGGGCCGAACGAGATCATGTCCATCTTGGGGTATTTGCTGCCGATGATGCCGCACTCCAGCCCGGCGTGAATCGCCGTTACGGCGGGTTGCTTGCCGTAAAGGGCTTTGTACGAAGCGGTCATGGCCTTCAGGATCGGCGAGTCCATGTCGGGGTTCCATCCGTCGTAGCTGCCCGAAAGCTGCACCTTGGCGCCGGCCAGTGAGAACACGGCGGCAATGGCCTCGCCCAGCGCGGCCTTTTCGGTGTTGACCGAACTGCGCAGCAGGCATTGCAATTTGACCGTCTTTCCGTCGGACACCACGCGTGCGAGGTTGCTCGAAGTCTGCACCAGCCCCGGCATGGCCATCGACATCTTCTGCACGCCGTCGGGGCAGCCGACCACAGCCTTCGTAAGTTTCTCAGCCACCTCGCGGGCAACCATCTCCGCAGGGGCTTCGCACTCCCTTATCTTGACCGACACGGCATCCTCGATGCTCGCGTATTCGGCCTTGACGACCTTCTCATAGGCCTTCAGCTCCTTGGCGAATGCCTCGTACTCTTTCGTTTTGACCATCACCACAGCCTCGGCCTCGCGGGGAATGGCATTACGCAGGCCACCGCCGTCCACCGAACACAGCAACACGTCGTGCGACGCTGAAGCGGCGTTCAAGAAGCGGAACAGCACCTTGTTGGCATTGGCACGCTGGCATCCGATCTGGATGCCCGAGTGGCCGCCCTTGAGCCCCTTGACCGTGATCTTCGCAGCGGTATAATTCCGCACGGGCGTCTTCTCCGCCGCATATTTGAAGGTGACGTTGGCATCGAGCCCGCCGGCGCAGCCCACATACAGCTCGCCTTCGGTCTCCGAATCGAGGTTCAGCAGGATATCGCCGCGGAGCAGGCCCTTTTTCAACCCGAAGGCACCGTCCATACCGGTCTCCTCGGTTGCGGTAAACAAGGCTTCGAGGGGGCCGTGCACCAGCGTGTCGTCCTCCAGCACGGCAAGGATCGCCGCGGCGCCGATGCCGTTGTCGGCCCCGAGCGTCGTACCGTCGGCCGTGACCCACTCGCCGTCGATGTAGGCGTCGATGGGGTCTTTGGTGAAGTCGAACTTCTTATCGTTGTTCTTCTGGGGCACCATGTCGAGGTGCGCCTGCAGGATGACGCCCTTGCGGTCTTCCATCCCTTTCGAGGCGGGCTTGCGGACATAGACGTTGTGCGCAGCGTCCTCCTTGCATTCCAGTCCCCGGGACTTGGCGAAATCCATGACGTACTTGCGGATCTTCTCCTCATGCGACGAGGGGCGCGGGATGCGGACGATCTGAGCAAAATGTTTCCAGACGAGCGCCGGCTTGAGCGCAGACAGGTTCTTGTCCATAACTATTCGGTTTTTGAGTTTGATTGTTCAGGTTCTTTCCGGGTATCCCCGGCATATTTGTCGAATGCGTCGACGATGTATTTGACCAGTTGGTGGCGCACGATGTCGCGTTTGTCGAACTCCACGATGCCGATCCCCTCGACACCGCGCAGGATCTCCATCGAGCGGGTCAGCCCGCTGTCGCTTTTCTTCGGCAGGTCGATCTGCGTCACGTCGCCCGTGACGATGAACCTGGCGTTGCGCCCCATGCGCGTGAGGAACATCTTGATCTGCGACAGGGTCGTATTCTGCGCCTCGTCGAGGATGACGAACGCATTGTCGAGCGTACGGCCGCGCATGTAGGCCAGCGGCGCGATCTGTACCGTCCCCTCTTCGAGGTATTTCGCCAGCTTGGCCGGCGGGATCATGTCGTTCAGCGCATCGTAGAGGGGTTGCAGGTAGGGGTCGAGCTTCTCCTTCATGTCACCCGGCAGGAACCCGAGTTTCTCGCCCGCCTCGACCGCCGGACGCGTGAGGATGATACGCCGCACCTCCTTCTCCTTCAACGCGCGCACGGCCAGCGCGATGGCCGTATAGGTCTTGCCCGACCCGGCGGGCCCGACGGCGAACAGCAGGTCGTTGCGCCCGTAGAGCGACACCAGCTTCTGCTGGTTGACCGTGCGGGCACGGATGATATTGCCGTTGTTGCCGTAGACGATGACGTCCTTGTCAGCCGGGGCTTCCTGTCCGGCGATGCCGCCTGCAAAAGCCTGCGCGATGACTTCGGACGAAATGTGCCCGTATTTGAGGTAATAGGCCACCAGCCCCTCCATATGCCGGCCGAACCGTTGGGTTTCGGCCTCCGAGCCCAGCACTTTGAGCGACGAACCGCGCGCTACGATCCTGAGTTGGGGGTGAAGCGCTTTGATCTGGTCGAGGTAGGTATTCCGGGGGCCGTAGAGCTCCCGGGGGTCGACACCCTCGATGGCGATCTCTTTTCCGACAGCTTCGGTCATAGGCTAAAACAGGTAACCGACGCTGAGGGCGACGTTATACGAACGGAGCTTGTCGAGGCGGCTGCCGTCGGGCAGCACCACGTCCTCCTTGCCTTTGAACTGGCCGTTGTAGCGCAGGTCGATGAGCATGTGACCCAGCAATTTGACGCCTGCACCCACCGTATAGGACATCGTGGGACGTACGCGGCCGAAATCCAGCAGGTCGCCGCCCGACTTCTGTTTACAGTCGTTCATCACGGTGAACACCGGGCCCGCATAGAAACGGAACGGCCTGAGCAGGCGCAGCGACACGAGCACCGGGACGTCGATCGAGTTCGACTTGAGGTTGATCTCCTTCGCCCCTTCGGGTTTGATGCGGAGCCCCTGGCGCACGTAAAGGATCTGCGGCTCGATGGCGAAGGCGCCCAGGTTGACTGCCGTGACGATACCGGCCTGCCAGCCCAGTTTATTCTTGACATCGGTCTTCGACATGTTGGTCGTATAGTCGGGGATGTTGATACCGCCGATCACACCCCACTCGACCCGCGTGCGGGGGCGCTGCGCAAGGGCCGGCCATATGCAGGCCGCCAGCAACAGGGTCATTGCAATTTTACGAATCATTGAGCAACTGTTTATTTGATTTTCAATTTGATACTTGCCCAGAGCATATAGCCCACGCAGAGGGCGACGAACAGCATCCCCAGGTGGGGGTTCCCCGTCCAGCGGATAATCGCCCCGCATACGGGGCCCGAGACGGCCCCGGCGGCAATGGCCATAATCATCAGCCCCGCAACCCCGTTGGCCTGTTCGGGCACGGCTTTGGTCGCCACGGCATAGAAGGTGGCGAAAACGCAGGCCATGGCGAAGCCCATCAGCCCGACGGCCGCATAAATCGCAGCTTCGTTGCGTACGAAAAGCAGCACCACGCAGAGCACCAGCGCCCCGGCCATATTCCAGCTCAGGTATTTCACGTCCGAAAGGCGCACCAGCACCCAGGCTCCGACCAGCGTACCGACGATGCGGCAGGCATAGAACCCCGTAGTGGTGAGGATCGAATCGGGATTGTCGATCAGCCGTACCGAGAGGAACCCGATCCCGACGTCCCCGGCGATGAAACACGCCACGCCCAGCGTACATAACAGGACTGCCCTGTTCCTTAGCAGCCGGAAACAATCGGACATCCCCGCCGCATGCCCGCTGCGTTCGGGTTCGGCCACGGTGGTAAATTGCAGCCAGATGCCGCCCAGCACGGTGAGCCCGGCATAGATCGGCAGCAGCAGACGCCACGAACCCGTGAGCGCCACGAGCGCCGTGACGATCGGAGCCAGCAGCAACAGCGAGGTGTTGCGGAAAATCTGCCCCACGGTCAGGTAGCTCGTCATCCGCTCGCCCGGCACGATGGTCGCCAGCAGGGGGTTGATCGCCACCTGGAGCGCCGTATTGCCGATGCCGAGCAGCCCGAAGCCGGCGAAGTACCAGCCCAGAGCGCAGCCCTCCCCCGCGAGGAAGGGCACCAACAGCCCGGCGATCGTGAATGCATAGCCGATCATCGACATGGCCTTGCGGCCGATGCGGTTCATCAGTGCCGCCAAGGGGGTCGACAGCACGAGGAACCAGAGGAACACCATCGTAGGCAGGAAACTCACGGCCGCCTGCTGCGATGCGGGAAATTCGGTGGCGATACGCCCCGAGATCGGAGCCACGATATCGCAGAACCCCATGATAAAGAAGCCCATAAGCACGGGCCAGAGAACACGTTTATCTACTTTGTCGACACGCATCGGCGACGATTTTTTATCCATACGATTTTTCAAAGTTACGTTTTTTTTGACAAATTTCCTGCTCTTGGCCCCCATTATTTCACAATTCGGCATCATTGCGATCAGACAGCCACATTCCGCCGGACAAAAAATGTGCAAGACACACGGCATCGCGGGAGGGGCAGCGATTGCCGGCGCAAATATTCCCAAGCCTCGCCGAAGCATGCCGATGGCTAATTATCAATTTGAAGGCCATCAGACACGACGATCCCGCAACGGACATGCAAAATTTTTTGACAAAAAAGCAAATGTTATTATATTGTATTACAAAAAAAATAAACTAAAATAATATTGTCGCATGAGGCTAAAACATAAATATGCGCATAGAGTGGTATTATACATCTCCATTGCCCTGTTTATCTTATATTTCGTTTTGACATCTGTGCCTGAATTCGACACCGAAGAAAATAAAATTTACTTCAAGATATTTTATATTGTCCCATTTGTGTTGTTGGTCATTTACTCAATCTTAAAAAATGAAACAAAATGAAACAGATGCGGTTTTACACCGGTTTGTCTATTAAATATATGTAGTCGCATTTTCCTCCCGTACTTCTGAAGCAGAAACGACGTCGGGTATATCGCAGACTTTAGAAAGAAACGGAAAATACCGGACGCAGCATAGGCAGACTAATCGGCGGCAGGGCAAAACGCACCGTCGTTTGGATTTTACCGCGGATTTTCATATATTTGTATAAATACATCAATCCGACCGTATGTTCCTGTTCGCACATATAGACTCCATAACGTTGCCGCTCGAAGACCCGATCCTGAAATTCCTGCTGATCCTGGTCATCATTCTGGCGGCACCGTTGTTACTGAACAAACTCAAAATCCCCTATTTGCTGGGGCTCATCATCGCAGGTGCGGTGATCGGCCCCCACGGCCTAAACCTGGTTCTGCGCGACAGCAGCATCATCCTCTCGGGAACGGCCGGCCTCCTGTACATCATGTTCCTGTCGGGGCTGGACATGGACATGTCCGATTTCAAGAAAAACAGCTGGCGCAGCCTCATCTTCGGGCTCTACACCTTCTGCGTGCCGCTCGGGCTCGGCATCCTGGCCGGGTATTACATCCTGGGCTTCCCGATTTACTCCTCGATCCTGCTGGCCGGGCTCTTCGCCTCGCAAACCCTCATCGCCTACCCCATCGTCAGCAAACTCGGCATCTCGCGCGACAAGGCCGTCACGATCGCAGTCGGCGGCACGGTCATCACCGACACGCTCGCCCTGCTGCTGCTCACGGTCATCGTCGGGATGGCCACGGGCAATGTCGACGAAACATTCTGGTGGAGGCTCAGCGCCTCGGTACTGCTCTCGATCGGCATCATCCTGTTCCTGTTCCCGCTGCTGGCGCACTGGTTTTTCAAACATTGCAGCGACAGCGTATCGCAGTATATCTTCGTGCTGGCGATGGTATTCCTGGGAGCCTATCTCGCGCACATGGCCGGGCTGGAGCCGATCATCGGTGCATTCCTCTCGGGGTTGGCCCTCAACCGCCAGATCCCCCGCACCTCGCCCCTGATGAACCGGATCGAATTCGTGGGAAACGCCATCTTCATCCCCTTCTTCCTGATCGGCGTGGGCATGCTCATCGACTACCGGGCGTTCTTCCGCGACTGGGAAAGCATCGAAGTGGCGATGGTGATGATCGCCCTGATTACGCTCGCGAAATTCCTCGCGGCCTATTTCACACAAAAGACCTTCCGGCTCTCGAACGACCAGCGTACGGTGATCTTCGGGCTGAGCAGCGCCCATGTGGCGGCGACGCTCGCGGCCGTCATGGTCGGCTACAACGTCATACTCGGGCATACGGCGGACGGCGAACCGATCCGCCTGCTGAGCGAAAGCGTCCTGAACGGCACGATCCTGATGATCCTCGCCACCTGCACCGTCTCGACCTTCGCCACGCAACGGGGCGCACACAACATCGCAATGCGCAATGCGCAGGACGACGACAAGGAGCCGCAGGAGGAAGACCATATCCTGATCCCGCTCGCCAACGAGCAGACCGCCTACGAACTGGTCTGCCTGAGCATGACGCTCAAAAAGGCCAAGGAGCGGAACGGGCTGTATGCGCTGAACGCCATCGACAACAAGGTCGAAGACCCCAACCTCGAAAAACAGGGGCGCAAACTGCTCGACATGGCGGCGCAGGCGGCGGCATCGGCCGACAATTACATGCAGCAACTGCTCCGCTACGACGTGAACATCGCCAACGCCATCGTCAGCGTGGTCAAGGAGCGCAATATCTCCGACATCGTGATGGGTATGCACCACGACCGTACGCCGGGCGGGTCGGGCATCGGCAGGATGGCCGCCGACCTGCTGGGCTACAGCAACGTCACCACGTTCTTCTACCACCCCGAACAACCGCTTACCACCGTCAAGCGGCACCTGGTCATCGTGCCCGAGAAAGCCGAGAAAGAGGCCGGGTTCCAGCTCTGGATGCAGAAATTACGCAACCTGGCCGAGAATTCGAGTGCCAGGATCGTCTTCTACGCCCCGGCCAGCACGATGCAATACCTGCGGCCTTCGCGCGGAAAACGCTCGTCGAAAGCCGAATACGTGGTTTCCGACTGCTGGAACGACCTGACGGCGCTGACCTATGAAACCAAACGCGACGATTGCCTGTGGGTGGTGATGAGCCGCCGCGACCGGCTCTCCTACCACCCCGCCATGAGCAAGGTGCCGGGGTATATGGAGCAATTCTTCGCCGGGCACAGTTTCGTGCTGGTCTATCCCGTACAGGCGGGCGATACGGACAACCGCTATCTGTAACGTACGCCCGGGCAACCGGTGCGGGGAGTTTCCCGTTTCCGGATTTTATACTACCTTTACGGGTGACGGATGCACCCCGGAAAAACCCGGACAGGTTTGGTTTTGCGGCCGCCTTGTATTATCTTTGCATCAGAAAAAAGAAATAGAGTATGAGTCTCGTAGCAATCGTGGGCCGTCCGAATGTCGGCAAAAGCACCCTCTTCAACCGTCTGGTCGGCCAGCGAAAGGCCATCGTCGATGCCACGGCCGGAACCACCCGCGACCGCCATTACGGTAAGACCGACTGGAACGGCCGGGAATTTTCCGTGATAGACACGGGCGGCTACACCGTCAACTCGGAAGATATCTTCGAGGACGAAATCCGCCGCCAGGTATTGCTGGCGATCGACGAAGCCGACGTAATCCTCTTCCTGGTCGAAGTCAAGACCGGCATCACCGACCTCGACATGCTGATGGCCGATCTCCTGCGCCGCACATCGAAAAAGGTGATCCTCGTCTGCAACAAGGTCGATAACAACGACCAGATATACTCTTCGCACGAGTTCTATGCCCTGGGGCTGGGCGACCCCTACTGCATCAGTTCGATGAGCGGCAGCGGCACGGGCGACCTGATGGATGCCATCCTCGCGGCGCTGCCCGCCGAGGCCCTGGTCGAAGAGGAGGAGAACCTGCCGCACATCACCATCGTGGGCCGTCCCAACGTCGGCAAATCGTCGATGACCAACGCCCTGCTGGGCGAAGAACGCAATATCGTGACCTCGATCGCCGGCACCACACGCGACTCGATCCACACCCGCTACAACAAATTCGGGATGGACTTCTACCTTGTGGACACGGCAGGCATGCGCAAGAAGGGCAAGGCGATGGAAGACCTCGAATTTTACTCGGTGATGCGTTCGATCCGCGCCATCGAAAATTCCGACGTCTGCATCCTGATGCTCGATGCACAGCAGGGGCTCGAATCGCAAGACCTCAACATTCACAACCTGATCGTCCGCAACCGCAAGGGTTGCGTGATCGTGGTCAACAAATGGGATCTGGTCGAGAAGGACAACAATACGATGAAAGAGTGGACGGAGTTCCTGAAGAAGAAACTCGCACCGTTCAACGACATTCCGATCATCTTCACCTCGGTTCTGAGCAAACAACGCATTTTCGACGTACTCCAGACGGCCATCCGGGTCTACGAGTCGCGCAAACGCCGCATCTCGACCTCGGCGCTCAACGATTTCCTGCTGCCGCTGATCGAAAATTACCCGCCGCCCGCGACCAAGGGCAAATACATCAAGATCAAATATGTAACCCAGTTGCCGACGCCGACGCCGCAGTTCGCGTTCTTCGTCAACCTGCCGCAGTACATCAAGGAACCTTACCGCCGCTTCCTCGAAAACAACATCCGCGACCACTGGGATTTCTCCGGGGTGCCGATGCAAATTTACTTCCGGCAGAAATAAGGACGGGCTGCGGCATCGCCCAGTCTCGTTGCCGGAGAAATCCCGCTTTAATATTCCCCCTAAATCCCCCTTTGACAAAGGGGGACTTTTCTTATACCGGGGTACCGATACAGATTTGCTTCCGGCAGAAATAAGGACGAGAATACCTGCCCTGCCATTCGCACAAAACAAAAAAGGGGCGACACTGCATATGTCGTCCCTTTTTGCCCCGTCACGCCTCCCGCTGCCGCACCAATAGCTTACGCGCCGTATCGGAGAGCAGCACCACGGCACCGGCAAGGATCGCAGTATCCTTTATCACCAGCCGCCCGGCGCCCGAGAGCAACGGGAACCCGTATTCCCCGCTGCCCAGATCCGGCACCCAGACTTCGGGCGTAGTCACCAGGAACGACAGCGTGCCGAGCGTCATAATCACGGCCAGCAGCTCCCCGGCCAGGCCGATGCGGGCCGAGAAGAACCCGAGGAAGGTCAGGGTGCCGATTCCCATGATCAGCACCCCCAGCCCGTGGGAAAAGCCATAGGTGTTGTTCTTTTCATGCCACGCATGCTTTGCAGCGTTGTATTCGCCCTCCTTGAGTTTATAATCCCTGTACTCGGGTGCTTTTTCGTTGTAGAGGAAACTCATGAAGGGACTGTTCGCCACGAAGGGCACGATGCCTTCGGCTTCGTAATTCCGGAATTTAAGTCCGCCGATCCAGACAAAAATGATAAGGATAGCCACCCGGATCATCCCCAGGCCGAGCCGTTGCGCGTTGGCCGCAATTTTCAGAAAGCCGTAAAACAGGCAGGAAAGTCTTTGCATCATATTCGTTTTTCGTTAATTGTCCGATGATGCAAAGATCTGGATTCAGGATCGCACACGCGATGGCAGGAATGCCGGAAATGTTGGGAATTATTCCCTTTTTTCGCGCTGCCGGAACCCGGTGATGCTCTCGCCGTTCATTTTGGCGAAGAAACGGCTGAAGGCCGCGGTATCCTCATAGCCCAGCAGGTAAGCGATCTCCTTGGCGCTTTTCGGGGTATAGAGCAGTAGGCGGCGCGCCTCGGCATTGACCCGGTCGTGGATGATGTTCAGCGGCGAGGGCTGCCCGCACGAGGCGAAGAGGTTGGCGAGCGTCTTGGGCGACCGGTGGAGCAGTCCGGCATAGTCCTGCACCCGTTTCTTCGTCCGGAAATGCTCGTCGACCAGCACATAGTAGCGGCGCACCGTGTCGAAGAGTTTTTCACGGTCGGCACCGACGGAGAAATGCTCGCGCGCGATGCGCGTACATATGATAATAAACCGTTTGAGCTGCATGCGGAGCATCTCTTCGCGCAGGCCGTCAACTACCCCGTATTCGGCCCGCAGGTCATCGACCACCCGTTGCAGGGCGGCCGTGCGCATTTCGGAGAGTTCGAGCCGCAGCACTTCGGAACTGCCGTTGAAAAGCAGCCCGCTGCACGACACCTCGCCGTCATGACCGAAGATGCAGTAGAAATTGCTGTCGAAAGCAAGGATCAGGTATTCGCCCTCGGCGCGCGTCACGTCGAGGGTATGGAGCGGCGTCAGGGGCAGCAGCATCCCAGCCCGGAGCTCCATGGGAATATGGTCGACTTCGAGCCAAAGGCATCCACGCCTTACCCAGACGAATTTATAGAGCCCGGGGCTGCGATGCAGCGCGGCAGCGCGGTAGTCGCTGCACAGGACGAGGTTGCCTTTCAGGGGCGTGCTGAATGTCAGATCCATGGTTCGGAGATTTAGGTTCGGGGAAACAATCGCAAGCGGTATCTCAAAGATAATGCACAAAAATAAAAACACCCGCATTTCGGGCCGAAAAATCGCATCCGCCTTCGGAGGCAGTCAAGGTACGGTTTTCGGCCTGTATAACTTCAGGTTATACCATCATCAGAATTACCGATTTGCAAATCCGTCAAACATAACTTACATTTATAAAAAATTCTAACCCGCATAATAAGAAAACCCCATGGACAAAAAGAAACAGCTTACCGCTGAGAACGGCCGGCCGATCGCCGACAACCAGAACATCCAGACCGCAGGCGTCCGCGGCCCCGTGACGCTGCAAGACCCGTGGTTCCTCGAGAAACTCGCGCATTTCGACCGCGAAGTAATCCCCGAACGGCGTATGCATGCCAAAGGCTCGGGCGCATTCGGCACCTTTACGGTGACGCAGGACATCACCGAATACACGCGTGCGTCGATCTTCGCCCGGGTCGGCAAGAAGACCGAATGCTTCGTGCGTTTCTCGACCGTCGCCGGCGAGCGCGGCGCAGCCGATGCCGAGCGCGACATCCGCGGTTTCGCCATGAAGTTCTACACCGACGCGGGCAACTGGGATCTCGTGGGCAACAACACTCCCGTGTTCTTCCTGCGCGACCCGCTGAAATTCCCCGACCTGAACCATGCCGTGAAGCGCGACCCGCGCACCAACCTGCGTTCGGCCAACAACAACTGGGATTTCTGGACGCTGCTGCCCGAAGCGCTGCACCAGGTGACGATCACCATGTCACCGCGGGGCATTCCGGCATCGTACCGCCACATGCACGGATTCGGCAGCCACACATACAGTTTCTATGACAAGGACAACAAGCGCACGTGGGTGAAGTTCCACCTCACGACCCAGCAGGGGATCAGGAACCTGACGGACGCCGAGGCCGAAGCCCTTGTGGGCAAAGACCGCGAGTCGCACCAGAGGGATCTCTACGAGTCCATCGAACGCGGCGATTACCCGCGCTGGACGATGTACGTGCAGCTGATGACCGAGGAAGAGGCGCGCAACTACAAGCTCAACCCGTTCGACCTGACGAAGGTGTGGTACCACAAGGATTTCCCGCTGCACGAGGTGGGCGTGCTGGAATTGAACCGCAACCCCGAGAATTACTATGCCGATGTCGAGCAAGCGGCGTTCAACCCGATGAACATCGTCGAAGGCATCGGCTTCTCGCCCGACAAGATGTTGCAGGGGCGCCTGTTCTCCTACGGCGACGCACAGCGCTACCGCCTGGGCGTGAACCACACGGAAATCCCCGTGAACAGGCCCCGCTGCCCGATCCACGCCTTCCACCGCGACGGGCAGATGCGCACCGACGGCAACTACGGATCGGCAAAGGGTTACGAACCCAACAGCTACGGCGAATGGCAGGACACCCCCGCCCTCAAAGAGCCGCCCCTGGCCGTGAACGGCGACGTTTACAACTACGACGAGCGCGAACTGGACAGCGACTATTTCACGCAGCCCGGCCTGCTGTGGCGCGTGATGTCGGCAGAAGACCAGAAAGCCACCTGCGAGAATACGGCGCGCGCCATGGGCGATGCCGAGCTGTTTATCAAGCAGCGCCACACGCGCCACTGCTACTATGCCGACCCGGCATACGGCAAGGGAGTGGCCGAGGCGCTGGGCATCTCGCTCGAAGAGGCCCTCAGGGCCGAAGACCCGGCGCATCCTTCGTGGGATCCGCGTAAATGACCGGCGGGATTCCGCGCAGGCAATCCGCGCAGCCCGCTCCGGCAAACCGGTTCGCACCCCACCGCCGGCCACGGCAGGCCGATGCCTGAAAACAGCAGGCGGAAAAACCGCCGGACAATAACGGCAAGGCCGGGCTTTCAGAAAGCCCGGCCTTGCATTTTACCCATGCAGGGGTATTTACGGCTGCTGCCGGTTAGGGAAACCTTCAGCCCGGCAACCAGCGTGCCGTCTCTCCCTGTGTATCCCGCACGGACTACTCCCGGGGCACACTACCGCCCGGCTGCGGGGTTTCGCCGCCCTGAGGCTTATCGCCGCGGCGACGGTTCCTGCCCCCGCGATGGCGGTGTTTGCGGTCACGCGTCCCACGATTGCCTTCGCCGCGCCCGGAGGCGTGGTCGTTATCGGCAGGTGCCGCCTGAGGGACTGCGATCCCGGGATTTTCGGCAGCCGCCGCACCCTGTTCCCGGTCGTTGCGGCGTTCGCGCCCTGCGCGTTCGCCCTTGTCTGCGCGTCCGCGCCCACGGCTTCCGCCGTTCGAACCGCCGCGGCCACGGCCTCCGCCACGGCCACCGCGCCCACGGCCGTTATTGACGGCAGGATTGTATACGGGGCCCGCGCCCACGCTGGCCGGCAATTCGGCCTTGCGGATATCCCTCTCGATGAACTTCTCGATCGCATGGAACTTGCCCTGCTCGTCCTCGCTGACGAACGTCACGGCGCTGCCCGTAGCCGCGGCGCGCGCCGTACGGCCGATACGGTGGATATAATCCTCGGGGTCGTGCGGCACATCGTAATTGATGACCAGCCCGATATCCTCGATGTCGATGCCGCGCGCCACGATGTCCGTAGCCACCAGGATCGACACCTTGTTGTTCTTGAAGTCGAGCATCACCTCCTCGCGCTGCGCCTGTTCCAGATCGGAATGCATGGCGGCCACATTGAGTTTCATGCGCTTGAGCGTGTGCGCCAGCTCCTTGACCTTGAGCTTCGACGACGAGAAGATGATCGTCTTCGAATCGGTCGGCTCGGCGAACATCTCGCGGATGATGCCCAGCTTCTGGTTCTCGTAGCAGACATAGGCCGACTGGTCGATCGCCTCGTTGGGTTTCGAAATGGCGATGTTCACCTCGGCGGGATTGCGCAGGATCGTCCTGGCCATCTCGCGTATCTTCGGGGGCAGCGTCGCCGAGAACATGATCGTCTGCCGATCCTTGGGCATATAGGAGACGATCTTCATGATGTCCTCGCTGAAACCCATGTCGAGCATACGGTCGGCCTCGTCGAGGATCAGGCACTCGACGTGCGAAAGGTCGATGCCGCTGTTCTGGATGTGCGAGATCATGCGCCCGGGGGTGGCGATCACCACGTCCGAACCCATCAGCATACCGCGCTTCTGCACATCCCAGCCCTTGCCGTCACCACCGCCGTATACGACCGTGGTCGACACGGGCAGGTAGTACGAAAATCCCTGGAACTGCTGGTCGATCTGCTGCGCCAGTTCGCGCGTCGGCACGATGATCACCGATTTTATCACATTGTCTTCGTTCCCTTCGATCAACAGCCTGTTGAGCAGCGGCAGCGTATAGGCCGCCGTCTTGCCGGTTCCGGTCTGGGCGCAACCGATGATGTCGCGGCCCTCCAGGATCACCGGGATGGTGTGTTCCTGGACAGGAGTCATCTCCTGAAAATTCATATCGTCAAGTCCGTCGAGGATCTCATCCTCCAGGTCAAGTTCGTCAAATCGCATCTTACGTTTCAGTTTATTATATCCTTAAATGATTTCTTCTCCGAACAGCGTCGCCGGGGTGCACCCCGTAATACGCACGCGCACATAGTCGCCGACGTCGTGCCGGCCGCGGTCGAAGACCACGACCTTGTTCTGCGACGTGCGGCCCGAGAGCTGCTTTTCGTCGCGCTTCGAACGCCCCTCGACCAGCACTTCGAACTCGCGCCCCACGTCGCGCAGGTTGCTCGCATGCCCCAGTTCGTTTTGCAGGGCGATGATCTCCGAAAGCCGCCGCGACTTCACCTCGTCGGGCACGTCGTCCGGCAGGTGCTCGTGCGCGAAAGTCCCGGGACGCTCCGAGTATTTGAACATATAGGCGAACTCGTACCCCACCTCGCGCATGAGCGAAAGCGTCGCTTCGTGCTCCTGCTCGGTCTCGCCCGAGAAGCCGGCGATCAGGTCGGTCGTGATGGCGCAATCGGGCAGGTAACGGCGGATGGCGGCGATACGGCCGAGATACCATTCGCGGGTGTACTTGCGGTTCATACGCCCGAGCATCGACGAGGCGCCCGATTGTGCGGGCAAGTGGATCGAGCGGCAGATGTTGGGCATCGAGGCCATGACCTCCAGCAGGCGGTCGCTCATGTCCTTGGGGTGCGACGTGGCGAAGCGCACGCGCAGCGACGGCGAAACCGACGCCACGAGGCGCATCAGTTCGGGGAAGTCCACCTCGCCGGCCTTGTACGAATTGACGTTCTGCCCCAGCAACGTCACTTCGCGGTATCCGTTCTCGAAGAGCGAGCGGGCCTCCGCGACGATCGTTTGCGGGTCGCGGCTCCGTTCGCGGCCGCGGGTATAGGGCACCACGCAGTAGGAACAGAAATTATTGCATCCGCGCATGATGGCCACATAGGCGCTCACGCCGTTGCGGTCGAGCCGCACGGGGGCGATCTCGGCATAAGTCTCCTCCGTGGAGAGCAGGACGTTCACGCCCTTGCCGCCCGCTTCGGCCTCGCGCACCAGGCGCGGCAGGTCGCGGTAGGCATCCGGCCCGGCCACGACGTCGACGCCGTAAGGGCCCTCGACCAATTTCTCCTTGAGGCGTTCGGCCATGCAGCCGATGATGCCCACGACGAGCCCCGGTTTGGCCCGGCGGTAGCGTTTCATCTCGGCCAGGCGCCCCCAGATACGCTGCTCGGCATTGTCGCGGATCGAGCAGGTGTTGATCAGGATAACATCGGCCTGACCGATATCCTCGGTGTACACGTATCCCTCCCGCTGCATCAGGGCGACCACGACCTCCGTGTCGCCGACATTCATCTGGCAGCCGTAGGTTTCGACGAAAAGTTTGCGTCCGGCGCCCGACAGGGGGCGCAATGTATTCGTATTGAGTTTAAATTCCACGTTCCAAATTTCCGTTATTCCGCATGTATCTCGTTCTTGTCGGGGAACTGTTTGAACCCTTCGCCGAACGTCTCGTAGGCATCGGTCACGACCACGAACGCCGCCGGGTCGATCTCTTTGATCTTATGTTGCACGAGGTGCACCTCCTTGCGGCTCACGACCAGGAAGATCATGTCCCGCGAAGCGTCCGTATACATCCCCTTCGACTTGATGTAGGTCGCACTGCGGTCGAGGTCTTCGATGATGAAGCGTTTGAGCGCCTGATGGTGGTCGCTGATGATGAAGAGCAGCTTGTCGTACGACGCACCGTTGAGCAGGTAGGCGATCACACGCGAGGTGATATAAATCGTAATGAGCGAATAGAGCGTCAGCATCCAGCCGTTCGAAGCGGCTTCGCCCGTCCCCAGCCCGAAGCCGATGACGGCCAGGCCGGACAGTACGACGAAACCGTCGGCCAGGAAGATGCCCGACGAGAACTTGATACCCGCGAATTTCTGCAACAGCATCGCCACGATGTCGGTGCCGCCCGTGGTCGCCTGCTGGCGCACGACGATGCCCTGCCCCACGCCGATGACGACGGCGCCGATGACGCACGTCAGCAGCAGGTCGTTCGACAGGTCGAGCCGCCCGTTCAGCAGCAGCGACGGGTCGAGGCTCTCGACCGCCGCGGCGTCGGGATAGACCAGCCGCGTGAGCACGTTCATGAAGCCGGGCGTATAAAGCGCAGCCAGCACCGTACGCGTTCCGAACTGCCCGCCGAAAACCAGCATCGCAACGAGCATCAACGGCACGTCGAACATATAGCCGAATGTACCCACCTGGATCGACGGAAAAATGTTGTGCAGCACGATACCCATACCGTACACGCCTCCCGGTACGAAATTGTAGGGGTTCACAAACAGCACGAAGCCGGCACCCATGACCGAACATCCGAAAAAGATCAGAAACCACGAGCGCCACCACGCCCACGAGCCCATAGGTTCCAGTAATGCTTTCGTATTCATACCCTGTTATACATTTAAAGTATGCAAAGATACGATATTCCCCCGAATCCGCCAGCAGAACGGCGCGGATTTTTCACGCAGGGCTTCCGTTTCCGGATTTTTTAATTATATTTGCATTATACAAACCCTTGGAAAACCATTATGATCCTCACATATTACACCGCTACCACCATGATTATCATCGCCTATCTGCTGGGCTCGATTCCGAGCGCCGTGTGGATCGGCAAGAAATATTACGGCATCGACATCCGCGAATACGGCAGCAAGAACGCCGGCACGACCAACATGCTGCGCGTGCTGGGCAAGCGGGCCGCACTGCCCGTCTTCGGGCTCGATTTCCTGAAGGGGTTCGTGGCGGTGACGATCATCGACCTGATGAAATACGACAGCGTATTCGCCGACGGGGCCAATGAAAACTGGTTCTACATCCTGCGCTTCATCGCCGTGTTCGCCGCCGTTGCGGGACACATCTTCCCGATTTTCGCCGGGTTCCGCGGCGGGAAAGGCGTGGCAACGCTCGTCGGGGCCATCATGGGCGTCAACGCCCCGCTCGTACTGCTCTGCTTCGGCGTATGGTTCCTGGTGCTGATGGTCACCCACTACGTGTCGCTCGCTTCGATGGTCGCAGGCTGTTCCTTCCCGATCTTCACGCTCATATCGCCGAAGGTCAACCATCTGGTGCCGTTCGTGGTTTTTTCGTTCATCATCGCCATCCTGCTGATTTACACCCACCGCAAGAACATCGAGCGGCTGAAGGCCGGCACCGAATCGAAAATATACATCTGGAAACCTCGGCGCGTAAAACCAGCCCCGAGGGAATCCAAGGACGAGGGAGGAAACAAATAAGGCTTCGAAAGCTGCCGCTCAGGACTTTTTATAGCAATAAGTAAGCACAATAGGATAAAAAATGCAGGCATCCTGCTGGAGAATCGTTTTTTTAGTCTATCTTTGTACCGGACACTAGGACGCAACCATGTTAGAGGAAAACCTGATAAAAATATACGAGACGAGTTTTCGCGAGAACCGGGAAATGCCGGCACTGACCGACTATTTCAAGGGCGAAACATTCTCGTATTACGAGATGGCCAAGGAGATCGCCAAGCTGCACCTCCTGTTCAAAAAGGCCGGCGTGAAGAAAGGTGACAAAATAGCGCTGATCGGACGCAACAATCCCCGGTGGTGCATCACCTACATAGCCACGATCTCCTACGGCGCCGTAATCGTCCCGATATTGCAGGACTTCGCCCCGGCCGACATCATCCACATCATCAACCACTCGGAGAGCAAGCTGCTCTTCCTGGGCGACAATTTCTGGGACGTCATCGAAGAAGACCAGATACGCCAGATCGAAGCCGTATTCTCACTCACCGATTTCCACGCCATCTACGAACGCGACGGCAAGGCGCTCACCAAGTTCCAGCGCGACATCCTGAAAAACTACCGTTCGAAATATCCGCGCGGGTTCAGCGTAAACGACATAAAATACCCCGAAATACCCAACGACGAGGTCATCCTGCTCAACTATACGTCGGGAACCACGGGTTATTCGAAGGGCGTGATGCTCACGGTGAACAACCTCACGGGCAACGTCCTTTTCGCGCGCGGCATGGTCAACACGCAGACCGGCAGTTATTATTTCCGCAAGGGCGGGCGTACGCTGTCGTTCCTGCCGCTGGCCCACGCCTACGGCTGCGCGTTCGATTTCCTTTCGCCGCTGGCCGTCGGCGGGCACATCACCCTGCTGGGTAAAATCCCGTCGCCCAAGATCCTGCTGGAAGCCATGTCCGTGGTCAAGCCGACGATCATCTGCTGCGTACCGATGATCCTCGAAAAGGTCTACCGCAAGCAGGTGATGCCGATGCTCGAAAAAGGCCCCATGTCGATCGCCGTCAAGATTCCGCTGCTCAACACGGCCATCTACTCGGTGATCCGGAAAAAACTGCTGGATGCCTTCGGCGGCAACGTCGACATATTCATCGTCGGCGGCGCCCCGATGAATCAGGAGACCGAATCGTTCCTGATGAAGATCAAGTTCCCGATCACCATCGGTTACGGCATGACCGAATGCGCGCCGCTCATCAGTTTCACGCCCGACAACGAATTCAAGGCGGGTTCCTGCGGCCGCTACCTGAAAGGGCTGCTCGACGTCAGGATCGACTCGCCCGACCCGGAGCATGTGGCCGGCGAAATCATCGTGCGGGGCGAGCATGTGATGAAAGGCTACTACAAGAACGAAAAAGATACGGAGAAGGTACTCGAACCCGACGGCTGGCTCCACACGGGCGACATGGGCACGATGGATCCGGACGGAACGCTCTACATCCGCGGACGCTCGAAGACGATGATCCTCTCCGGAAGCGGGCAGAACATCTATCCCGAGGAGATCGAGGACAAGCTCAACAACATGTACCTCGTACTCGAATCCCTGATACTCGACTCGGGCAACGGCAAGCTCAAGGCGATGGTCGTCCCCGACTACGAACAGGCCGAGGCGGAAGGCGTGGACAAGAACGACCTGCCGCAGATCATGCAGAACAACCTCACGGAACTGAACTCGCTCCTGGCGGCATACGAACGGGTGTCGGAAATAATAATTTATCCGACGGAGTTCGAAAAGACACCAAAACGGAGTATCAAACGTTATTTATACAGTCCGTCGCTACTGAACAAATAAAAAAACATACACATAAAGGCTCAGCAGGTAACCACTTGGATTCTCTATCCCAAATTCTTCATAGTCACTGAATCCATTCCAACAATGAGGCGTCACTAATAGTTCGGTTACCTGCTTTTTTTACGAAAGTTACCCGGGAGCACCGGGTAACTTTTTTTTATTATCTTTACGGCATGAAAATGACCCGCAAGCAAACCGTCGGAGAAAACCTGCTCTACGTGATGGTGTGGGCAGCCATCATCCTGGTGCCGGTGCTCAATTCGCAGATGATGTCGGAACTGCACATCAGTTTCGAGAACGTGCTCATCGCATGGCGGCAGATAGCCCCCTACTTCATCATCTTCATCATCCATAACTCCGTCCTCGCCCCGCGGCTCATGCTGCGCCGCAAGTACAAGACCTACCTGCTTTGCGACCTGGCGCTCATCATAGCCGTATTCTGGCTGGTAGACGTTTACGAAGAGCACCTCACCGACCACTTCCTCCCCCACGGCGACCCCGAGGCATTCGACGCCTACCGGAAAGCCTCGTTCTCGAACCTGGAGATGTATTGGAACGTCGTGCTGGGATTCTTTATGACGGGGGCCAACACGGGTATCAAGCTCATTTACCAGTCGATGCGCGACGAGCAGCAGATGGAAGAACTCAAACGCCAGAACCTGGAAGCCGAAATGGACTATCTGAAATACCAGATAAATCCCCATTTCTTCATGAACACGCTCAACAACATCCACGCCCTAATAGACATCGACACCGAATATGCCAAAAATGCCGTGATCGAGCTGTCGAAGATGATGCGCTATGTGCTCTATGAATCGGGGCGCGAGATCATCTCCCTGAACAGGGACATCCAGTTCGTACAGAATTACATCGGGCTGATGCGCATCCGCTACACCGACGCCGTGGACATTCGCGTGGAATACCCGCACGACCTGCCGCCCCAGGTTTCCATCCCGCCGCTGTTGCTGATCGTATTCGTGGAAAACGCCTTCAAGCACGGCGTGAGTTACAGCAAACCGTCGTTCATCCACATGCGGATCGACTACGCCGACGGCAAGGTCGTCAGCACCATCAGCAACAGCCTCCACACCCCGCAGGCGGAGAAGCACAATGCCGGGATCGGGCTGGAGAACGTCCGAAAACGCCTCTCGCTGATCTACGGCCCGAAAAACTATTCGCTCGACATCGGGGAAACCAATGAGACCTATACCGTAAAACTCGTAATACCTACCCTCCATGCTTAAATGTATCGCCATAGACGATGAGCCGCTGGCCCTGCGCCAGCTGAAAGGCTACATTGAGAAAATCCCGTACCTGGAACTCGCCGCTACGTGCAACAACGCGCTCGAAGCCCAGCAGTTTCTGGCCGCGCAGCATGTAGACCTGATATTCGTCGACATCAACATGCCCGACCTGAGCGGCGTGGAATTCGTCCGCTCGCTGGTCGACAGGCCGATGGTGATTTTCACGACGGCCTACTCGGAATATGCCGTCGAAGGGTTCAAGCTCGACGCCGTGGATTACCTGCTCAAACCCTTCAGTTTTGCCGACTTCAGCCGCTCGGCGGGGAAAGCCAATTCGCTCTACGAACTGCGCCACAACCAGCGTGCGGGAGTACCCGAGGCTACCCCCGAAGCCCTGCCCAAAGACAAGGAATACATCTCCGTGAAAGCGGATTACAAGGTTTCGCTGGTCAAAATCAGCGACATCGTGTACCTGGAAAGCGAAGGGGAGTACGTGCGGATGCACCTTGCCGACGGCACGACGATCACCACGCTTTTCCGGCTCAAGAACATGGAGGCGGCACTCCCGTCGGATATGTTCATGCGCGTGCACCGTTCCTACATCGTCAACCTGCGTTGCATCAAAGGCTATGTCCGCGGCCGCGTGTTCCTGAGCGATACGGAATACGTCCCCATCGGTGAAAACTACAAGGAGAGTTTCCAGCACTACATCGATTCGAATTTCAAGAATTTATAGGGCCGAGAAATCGGGGAACCCCGACAACTGGACGTACTTGCCGTCGCGGTACTCGCAGCAGTAGTGCCGCAGGCCGTTGGTCAGGATCACGAACCGCGCCCCCAGCACCGAATTGTAGCGCACGGCCTGCGCCAGGGTACGCTCGTCGATCCGGATTTCCGGCGCCTTGCATTCGGCCAGCACCAGCGGCTCGGCACGGTCGCCGACCACCACGACGTCGGCCCGCTGCGGCTGCCCGTTGACCGGTACGGCATACTCCTGTACGACGCGCTTGGGCAGCACCCCGCAGTGCGAAACGAGATAAGCGATCAGGTGGCGCCGCACCCACTCCTCGGGAGTCAGTACGAGGTAAATACCCCGCAGGGCATCCCACACCTCGACCTGTCCCTCGCGGCGGCGGGCACGCAGCCGGATGGCAGGAAAATTGAGTTTGGGAAGCGCAGGCATCTAAGTTCCGGAAAATTTACTATCTTTACGTGCACAAATATACGAACATTTTCGATATGCCGGGCCGCAAGGGCAACTCGTTTGGCCGGGCGCAAGGGAATGTTCACAAAAAACAACCCTATGAGGAGTATTCTTTCGATCATAGCACTTTTTTCGTGCTGCACGCTGGCGGCACAGGAGTATATTCCGACCTACGGCCGCGAACCGATGCGCGGCGAATTGCTCGTCTACCCCACCGCCCGGGAAGCTGCGGAGGCCGACGGCAGCGACAACAAATATTTCACGCGCCTGACCGAATGGACGCAAAAGGGCAACAGTTTCACGACGGATTTCACCGTACCGTTCGCCTGGGCCAACCGGCAGGTGCTGCTCCGGATCGGATGGGCGTCGGCCGACTACGAGATCCGCATAAACGGCGGGACGGTAGCCTACAACAGCGACTGCAATGCCCCGGCCGAATTCAACCTCACGCGCCATGCCAAAGAGGGGCGTAACACACTGGAGGTCATTCTCAGTTCCCCGTCGAAGGTCGCAAGGCTCGAAAGTTGGAAAAACGATGCCGCACCGGCCATCGGAGAGGCATGGGTCATGAGCCAGCCGACATTGCGCGTACGCGACATACTCACCAAGACATGGCGCAGCACGGAAGAGGGGGACAACGTCATGGCCGAAGTCGGACTGGTCGTCAAGAGCGAAGCCCTCAACCCGCGCACGTCGCGCGTCCACTACGAATTGCTGTCCCCCGCCGGTAAAACCTCGGCAACAGGATACAAGGACATCAAACTCAACATGCGCGGCGAGGACACCCTGCGGTTCCTGGCACGTATTCCGGACAGCCTGCTCTGGAGCCCGGAAAAGACCACACGCTTCACCTTGCGGGTCAAAACCCAGCACGAAGGCCGCTACATGGAATATATCGAAGTCCCGCTGGGGTTCCGCACCGTAGAGGTGCAAAACGGACAGCTGGCGGTGAACGGCACACCCGTCACGCTCCGCACGCGCGAAGTTCCCGCCCATGCCTCGGCAGACGAAATCGCAGCTTTACGCGGGCAAGGGTACAACACGCTTAAACTCCTCCCGGGCCCGGTGTCCCCGACGCTGTATGGCACCTGCGACACGCTGGGAATGTACGTGATCGTACAGGCGCCGATCGACACCCGCAGCAGCGGTGAATCGCGGCGGATCGGTGGCAATCCGTCGAACGCCCCGGAATGGCAGGGGGCATATGCCGAACGTACGGCGGACAGCTACCATGCCTCGAAACGGCATCCGTCGGTAATCGCCTTTTCGCTGGCCACGCAATCGTCCAACGGCATCAACCTCTACGAAAGTTACCTGGACATGAAGAAGTCCGGCGACTCGCGGCCGTTTATCTATCCCGATGCTGCGGGGGAATGGAACAGCGACAAACTGGACATACAATAAACCCAAAGTGGCTCTGCGATAACGTGAAAAGCTTTTATTGCAAAAAAAATCCCGATTTTTTTCAGGATTTTTTTGCAATAATAAAAAATATCACTAATTTTGCACTCGCAATCCCAAAGGATTGATGCCTCTTTAGCTCAGTTGGTAGAGCACGACACTCTTAATGTTGGGGTCCAGGGTTCGAGCCCCTGAGGGGGTACAAAGCAAAAGACTGATAATCAATGATTATCGGTCTTTTTGTTTTTGTGCGTCTGCCCTGTTGTCGGGCTTTTTCGGATGGGAAAAAGGGCGTTTTCGGGGAAATGTTATACACTTTGTTATACACAAAATCGGTTGGTTAAACTTGTTTGCGCAACAATGCAAACAAATGAATATCAGCATTTACACCGTTTTTCGCACGATGGAGAAAGAAATGAAAATATACAAACCCGAAATAAGCTCTCCGATAGCAATTCCGCTTGCCGAGAGCAGCGTTCATGCCGGGTTCGCCTCCCCCGCCGATGATTTTCTGAAGGACAGCTCGATCTGAACCACCTGGTCGTAAAGTATCCCGAGGCGACATTCTTCGCACGGGTCGAGGGCGATTCGATGAAGGACGAGGGGATTGCCGAGGGCGATATTCTCGTGGTGAATAAAAGCATCGAACCGTACAACGGCTGTCTGGCCGTGGCGTTCGTCGATGGGGAGTTCACCCTCAAGCGTGTGAAAATGGAACCGGACAAGATTCTGCTCATCCCGGCCAATCCGAAGTAGAAGGCCATCGAAATCTCCCCGGACAACGAATTCGCAGTTCGGGGCGTAGTCAACTACATCGTAAGAAAAGCCTGATCCGGGCAACCTATCCGGCCTACTCACAATCAAGGTAATACAAGCATCCGAAAAGCACCGTTTTTGTAGTTCTAACAGCCCCAAACAATACAAAGGGAGAACAACCCGTTTGGTTGCCGGAATAGTATGTTTGGACTTTGTGACGCGAATAACTTCTATGCGAGCTGCGAGAGGGTATTTAATCCGTCGTTGATTGGACGCCCTGTCGTGGTGCTTTCAAATAACGACGGCTGCGTTATTGCGCGATCAAATGAAGCCAAGATACTCGGTATTGAAATGGGTGCGCCCTACTTTCAGATCAAGCAACTCGCCCGCCGCGGCAATGTCGCTGTTTTCTCATCGAATTTTGTGCTCTATGGCGACATGTCCCGGCGGGTCATGGGGTTGTTGAAAAAGTTCGTTCCGGCAACCGAGGTCTATTCTATCGACGAGGCGTTTCTGGATTTTTCGGGGGTCGATCCTGCGGCGCTCGATGGACTCGGCCATGAGATCGCTCGAACGGTGAAACAATATACGGGCATCCCTGTCAGCATCGGCATTGCGCCGACAAAGACCCTTGCAAAGATTGCATCGAAGCTCTGCAAACAATACCCGAAATTAGATGGCTGTTGCTTCATGCACCGCCCGCAGGATATTGAAAAGGTGCTGCGCAGGTATCCTATTGAGGATGTTTGGGGTGTGGGCCGACGCTATGCGAAGATGCTCAAGGCAAACGGCGTCAACACAGCCTGGGACTTTACGCAACTTACGCCCGAGTGGGTGCGCAAACGCATGTCTGTTGTCGGCCTTCGAATGTGGAAAGAGCTGCGCGGCGAGGCGTGCATCGGGTTCGAGCAGGCTCCGGTAGATAAAAAGCAAATCGCCACGACGCGGACATTCGCCCACGACATCGACGACTTCGGGGAACTGCACCAGAGCGTCGCCCAGTATGCTGCCGCTTGTGCCGAGAAACTCCGTAAGCAGAACAGCGTATGCGGGGAGATCGTCGTATTCATTTTGACCAACCGCCACAAGGACAACATCCCCCAGCATTATGAAAGCCGCCTGTTGAAACTCTCCGTCCCGACAGACAGCACGCTGGAACTGACGAAGTATGTCTCCTTGCTGCTCCGGCAGATTTTCCGAAAAGGTTATGCCTACAAGCGGACGGGCGTGATACTCTCGGACATCAGTTCAAAGACCGGAACGCAGCGCGATATGTTCGACGCCGCCGACCGGGATAAGCATGACAGGCTGATGAAAGCAATAGACGGGCTGAACGCCGCCTATGGCAAACCGAAGATCGTCACGGCTGCCGAGGGTTTTGAACGGTTCAGGATGAACCGTAACCATCTGTCTGGAAAGTTTACGACTGATTGGGAGCAAATTATTCAGATTAAATCCGGATAAAATATAAAATAATCGTATTTTTACAAAAATAAATACATAAGAGAAAATGGCACGCGAGGTTATACTCAAAATTTCACTCGATGATTCTTGGGATGAATACGACACAATCAATGAGAATTTATTTATTGAAGATTTATTTCCCGAAGAACATTTGAAAGACGGCGTAAATGCAATCCGAGTTTTAAAATTCGCCGATTCTGCGCAATTTAACAGCAAAGACGAAGCATATAAAATTATTGACCGCGATACCATAAAGATGAATAATGGCGACACGATGGTTGATGTATCCACAGCATATATGGCTATTGATTTTGCCCGCGACGATGAACGGGGGAAAACTGCGGATGTAATAAATTCATGGAAAGCGGTAGAAGATATTTTACCCCATGATCTTGAACGTGTACTCGTGAAAAATGATAAACAGGAATGTTACGATGTCGGGTACATTATACAAGGAAAGTGGCATTCCAAAGTCGGCAAAGTTACACATTGGAAAAGATTTGCTTTATAGCATTTGAAGATAACGATTCTTTGGGAAGATGGAACCCAGGTTATTCGAATTAATGTTGGAATAAAAAGGCTGATAGAAAACTATCAGCCTTTTCTGTCAATCTGCTTTATCGCAAAGTTTCGCCGTAAACAGACCCTCCATGTTTTTCAAACAATTCCTCCATTTCCCGATCACTGAATCGTCAAAGGTAACGTTCAGTATTATATCGGATCGGTTTTACAAAAATATATCTGTAAATTAATTTAGCAATTAATTAGGTGAGATTTTTTTCGTGATATAGGATTGACCTTACACAAAACAAAAGACCTAAAGCTGAATTCTACCTTTTACAACTTTCACAACACTTACGACCTCATTTTTTTCGGGCTTACCAATGGGATATTTCAGCACCAGGCTATCACCTTTCTGCGCAACAGGCAATTTATGCGTGGAGTAAACTCCTCTTATCGTATCACATTTATACTCAAACTCATAGCTGACATTCATCTTGAAATAGTTATCCCTTAACGGATAGGTATTCGTTTCATACACATACGCTCTTACATATTCGTATTCTTTTGGCCGGCACCCAAATACCGACAATAACGATACGAAAAAAAGTAAAGTGGCGATCTTAGTGTTTTTATTTATATCCATAAGCCTTGAGATAAGCGTTCCATGCTGCTTTTGTATTTGAACCGCGTCCTTTATATCCGCTGAACTGACCTGCATGTTGTGCCCTGAACATATTGAACTCCTGCATGGACGGGCCGGAATTCGACACTCTCGATTGCCCACCAGCCTGCATATTGTATCTTCTATTGCCTTTTATACCTCCTCCCATATATCCGGACACATCGTTCATCATATTGAAATACTGTCCGAATAAATTCAACGTTCCCAAAGTTTGACCATAAGTATTCCAATAATTTGTACCTGTCAATGGTTCAGCAATACCTTGATTCTCAAAATTTGCTAACGCCTGTTTCATGGCATGTGAATCTCCATTACGAACTTCATACCGCATTTTAAGGTCGTTCATGTCATAGGTATATCCACCTTGTCCGGAAAGCCCGCCGGGTAAATCTTCCCAAAGATCGACAGGAGCGACACCCCAGCCCTGCTCTTTTCCGACTCTGACTTCTCCAATATATATGTCTGCTCCATTTACAGCCGCAGAACCAATAATCTGTATAGAACCGTCATCACCGACAGATACTAAATCTACATATTGAGTATCTTTCCCGCCGACATCGCTCACCCAAATTTTTTCGCCTGTTGCCACATTGTAATGATACGAATCCTTTCCGTCCGGATCGACAAAATTAATCGGATTGTTGGTACAGAACGCATACGGCGAGATCGGATGATACCCGTAGGTCAAATCTACTGAAAATAAAGTGACAATGCAAATCGCCAGCGTGAAAAGTTTAGGTTTCATAATAGTATAGTTTTAAAGGTTATAGTATCGGTATTTTATCTCGTGGTTGTTTCCTGCATTTTCATCCCCTCCTCGTTGCCCTTTTCGAGTTTCCCATGTAGTTCCTCGCTCATATCTTCCCAGCCCAATGCTTGCAGCTTTTCGAAAAGGGCGGCCGATTGCGCTTCAATCTGCCGGGTACAAGCGTCCTCCTTACACCCGTTTTCCATGAGATGTTTTACAAGGGCCGCATCGAGGGACTTCCCCAGAATGATGCACGTCTTAGGATACTGCGGATAGTACTCCAACGATTTTTCCGCGCAGAGGCGAGTAAACTCGTCGTAACATTGGAATTTGTTCCGGTACCCGAACGCGAGGTCGGCAAGCTGTGACGCAACGGTTTCACGGTCGGTCAGCGGGGCGAGGTAAACCTTATTCCCGATGGTCTTGTCGCCGACTTGGAAATGCTCCTTATAGAAAAATTCCGGGGTGATCTGGTGCGTGGTGAGTTCGACGTTCACCCACTCTTCCGGGTACATCTTATCCTCGTTCCGATAGCGGATAAACACATGGGCCGGGGCATACGCTATATATGCTTCCGCACCGAGGGATTCGGCCAGCACCTTAAAGTACATCGGCAGGGAACGGCACTGTCCGGTATGCGTCCGCATGACTTTGGTTACGAACTGCTTTGTTAAATCGTCCTCACCTCCGGTATCGGCAAAATCATAGATAAACGGTTTATGCCCGTTCCCGGAATAAGGTCGGAAAAAGTATTCCGTGAGCGCCAGATTCTTCCCGGTCTTGTAGCGTTCGAGTCCGTTTGCCGCAATGAACCTTTGCAGAAACGCGACGGTTGTATCTATACCGAGGCAATAAGCGTCGTAATCGAGGTCGCCGTCGAGGTAAGCCCACTCCGCAAGGAAGACCGCACGTTTTATGCTCAAGGGAATTTTTCCGTCGAGCATATCGGCCATTTCGAGATACGCCTGCCGGTAATGCCGGCTGCGGGATTCGCCCGGCGCTCCGTTCTGCGTCAGGCCGATCTGCTGGCCGTTCGTCCGATGCAGTGAGAATCCGCAAAACAGAACGAAGATGCAGATTATTCCTTTTTTGAGCGACATCTTTTCCATAGGTTTATCTGCCAACGTGCAATTCAAAGTTAGCGGATAAATCCCGAAACACCAAGCCGCAACAACCTTACAAAGGCCATCGTACATATTTAATAATCAACAAATTGACAAAAATATTTTCTTACATTGAAATGACAGGCTGAAAATGCCCTGAAAACGCCCTGCAAAAAAGGGTAAATTCGAATCTGCCCGACAGGTTGCATGGCATAGATTTAGCTGTTCGCAGAAAAAACGTTATGTGTTACCACACCGCCTTAATCGCAGCACCGAAACAGCTATCTCTGCGCTTTGACCGGAAAGCAGATCTGATTCAGGTGTTCCGGCCGTCTTACCATGTTTCAGCATTTTCCCATGCGCAGTATCCGATCGTAACGTCCGTGGAAGAGATACAGTTCTTGCGCTGGGGGTTGATTCCCTTTTGGACGGACACACTGGAGGATGCCATAGCAATCCGCAGCCGCACGATAAACGCCCGGTCGGAAACGATCTTCTCGAAGCCTTCATTCCGGGAGCCGATCCGCAAAAAGCGTTGTTTGGTTCCGGCTTCCGGATTCTTCGATTGGCGGCATGAGGGTGAACGCAAAGTTCCCTACGACATTACCGTGCATGACCTCCCCATCATAGCTTTCGCAGGGATATTCGATTGCTGGCACAACAAAGAGCTTGATGAATACGTCGGAACTTATTCGATCATCACGACCGGGGCAAACGAAATGATGCGTTACATACACAATACGAACTTCCGGATGCCGGTGATTCTGCGACCGAAAGACGAGCAGCGATGGCTCGACCCGAAACTGTCCGAGAAAGAGATTATGGGACTGCTGAAGCCCTATCCCGACAAGGCTATGGCAGGGAATATCATAGATAACGATTTTATCCGGAAATCGCCTTACGACCCTTCGATCTTGAGCATGGCGATTCCCGGATAGATCGCTCTACGCTGTGGCCGCGCCCCCCCCCTAAATATGGGGCAGGTGGGATTCGCGCAGTATCGGCGCAAGCGCCTCGCACATTTCAAAGGACGCCCGGTTCCGGTCGTCGATGCGAATCTGGCCGAAGGCCATATACAAAGCCGAAACCTTTATCAACCGAAACAACCTTTGCTGGATTGTCGGATGCAGTAATGCAATGCTTTCCACAAAATTTTCCGTATTGAACCCATAGTTGTTCAAGACTTCCGCAAGCGGTTTGAGATTGGAATTCGATGCTACGATTTGATCCGACGCATGAGTTCGCCGGAAATCTCGTGCAGTTCCCGGCTGCGGGTCGGTTCCATTTCCCGGGCAACGGCCGTCAATCCCTGTGTCAGTTTCCAAAGGGAAGGGCCGCCGGAAAGCCCGTCTTCGGGATTACCGTTCATCAATAATTTCTGAACGCTCTCACCTTCGGATTTAAGGAGCTTATTTGCCTTGACGAGTTTCTTGAGTTCGTCGTCGAAGTCCACCTTGACGCGGCCTGCCGCATGATGTTATCCCGGCTATACAGATTCTTCGTAAAGTCTTTGGTTGCCGACATTGTTGTTTCCGTATCGAGAGCATAAGTGCGTTCGGAAAACTGAAGGTTATCGGGCAGCCGGGAGCCGAGGTGTACCTGCTTCATCAGGCTCTCACGCACCATACCGTTCAGGCAGACACCATTGAGCAGATATGCCCGCATATCCACAGCCCCGTCCCCGTAGTCGGAGGTAGAGAACCGTGCGCCCATATAGACCATCACCGTTCCGTTGAATTCCGTCGGGATACTGATAGGTTCCGGGAGGATCGTTTCGACCCAGATTTTTGTGTCGCTCATATAAGCATCGCAGGGAACGGCGCCCTGGCTCATGGCTTCCGTCAGAAAGGCCGTAAGGATCTGCTCGCTGTTCAGACGCCGGTAGCTGTCCGACAGCACGCCGCGCACCTGGCTGCCGACGGCCCGTACCAATACGCGCGTCCGGTCTGTCCACCCGGAATGTTCGTTGAGAATCTGCGTCGCAAGCTGCCGCTGCCACTCCGCGCCCTCTGAGAGCTGCCGGAGGTATTTCGACGGGACGCCCATTTTCTCGGCCAACTGCCCTACTGCGTGCGGATGAAGAGAGAAACGGCCGTTGGGCATATTCATCGTGATATATCCCTGTTCGGTGAATTTGATTACCGGAACCGTATCTTTCTTTTTGAGTTCCACGCCGATCGGGGCAATGAAATCCTGTGCAGACCGTCTTTCGGTCATTAACCGCTGGAGGGTCTGCCTGACGGTGTTCTGGTTGCTGTCGATCATGCGTTGTACTTTGTTCGTTACAACATCATTCAGTCCTTTCTGTAATTCGATTTTATTCATAGTTTCGGCCCATATTTAACCTGCCGGGCATGGCAGGGGTTAATAAATTAATAATTGATATTTTACCGGAATTAAATCGAATCAATGTCTTACAAGACATTTGATTATCCCGGCTCGCGGAGCAAAGGGCAATAACAGGCGGGCAAGGCCGGAGCCGGGGATCGAGGTATAAAAAAAGCACCTTTACGGTGCTTTTTTTGTGCCGAGACTTCAGCCTGCCACGGCGTAGGCCGCGCGTCTGTTATCTTTGCGCAGGAGCCGGGAGAATGACAAGAATATAAAATTTAGCAACTATTGTTTCAGAGGCTTATTTTTTGTAATTTTGGATTATAACTGACCCATAAAATGTTATGAACCAACTTTCTCCCGAAAAAATTGCTTTCAGATGTCTTTACTGGATAATTCTTCCGGTAGGCGTACTTGCCTTTCTGTTCTATCTACATATTGCTCTCGGATTTATTTCCGACCAGAGAACTATTATGAAATTGATTCAATCCAATAAGGATACGTTATCGCTTGTTTTTTCAAGCGGCACTTTCTTGGGAGTATTGTGGACAATTTTCTACCAAATCAAAACCTATAAGTCCACAAAGAAAACCAATGCTTTACAGCGATTCGAAACAACCTTTTTTAATATGCTGAGTTTACAACAGCAGATTACAACCGAATTGAAATCTCCGAATAAAGATATTAAGGAACAAGGGCGAGCCTTATTTGAATATTTATACAAAGATTATACGACACAGGAAGGAGAGCATCATTTCCCCTATGTTGATTACAATGGTACTGAATATGGTAATGACTGTTTAATATCCATTTTGTGGCGGGACGGATTGGATGGGTATAGCAATTCTAATCTCCCCTCGGTCTTCGATCACTATTTCAGGCATTTGTACAGGATTATCAAATTTATTGATAACCCTAAACATGACTTTTTGACTTTTGATGAGAGGTACGCCTATGCAGGAAATCTGCGGGGCACGCTATCCAAATACGAATTAGTATGGCTGTATTATAATTGTCTTGCCGGGCCGGGATTTGAGAAATTCAAACCCCTTGTCGAGAAATATGCTTTGCTCAAAAATATACGAGAGGAATTATTGGGCGTAAGTAATGAATTAAGGTTTTATGCTGGCACTATCACTTATCGGTCTATCGAAGATTTTGGAGAATATAATGATTATCAGTTCTATCTCACAGATGACGAAAGGCAGACGGACAAATATTATCGCGGAGCTTTTTATAGCAAGACGGAGTTAGAGGACAAGAAAAGAAAATTCCAAGAGGAACGAGCAGAGTTCAATGCTTGGGTGGAACATCTGCCTAACCAACCAGCCCCCGAACCCATAAGAGCGCTCGGGCAGGAATAAAATACAAAAATATAGCTGCCTTCCAACAGCTATATTTCATTATGGGAAACGGCCTATGCGTCGGTTTTCACCTTTTCGCGTTCTGTGTGTTTGTTTTTCTCCAACGTATCAGCGTCTTGTTTTGAGGGCTTACGATCAATCGTCAACCGAAGCCCGCAATGTGGGCAGAGAAACTCACGACTTTTAAGCAGTTGGTCGAGCGATAAAGGGATAAACCCGCTGCATTTCGGGCAAGTCAATCCGGTAGTTTGGGTTGTATCCATTGTGTTCTTATTTTTCCTCTTCCGCCTTTTTGAACCCGATCGGTCGGGACTGTTTCCGGACTACCGACAAGGCCCCGATAGCTTCATAAATCGTCTCAATATCTTTTTAGGCATCCACACTCAAATCGTTTATCGCCTCCAGATTATCTCTTACATAGCGCTTAACCAACAAAGTCTGCGTCGTATTTTTACCTGGTAAAGTGCGGCAAGGTCGAAATGAGCTAAAGCGCCGCACACATTTTGCGGATATTTTGCAAAAAATCGTTTATTTTCTTGTCGTTGCGGGCGCATAATAAATTATATCGGCTCTGCATATTAACCAATGTTTCTGCGTCCATGCCCGTCGCGGCCTCAATACGCAATGCGACATCGGCCGACAGCGGACGTTTTCCATTCAGAATACCGTTCAGCATGGCGGCCCGAACGTTGATTACCTCAGCAAGCCGTTTTTGGGTTAACCCCAGAACCGACAAGTTATCCTTAATAATTTCCCCCGGATGGGTTGGGGTACACAGTTCGTTATACATGGCACTATTTTTTGTAATGGTTCGTAATATCCTCTAAATGGCAAATGATGACTATTGGTTCTTCGGACACAACCTCTACACGAAACTCCAACCGGTATTGATCGTTGATCCTTACAGAGGAAATACCTTTTTTATCCCCGCTCAGCACCTCGTAGCGCAGAGAAGGGAACGTAAACAACTTTTCAATTTGGGGCGCTGCCATCAGCACATCGACGCACTTATGGTAGTTCTTAATTATCTGCGGCTGAAAACGATGTTTCTTGTCGCCGCATTTTCCCGTTTGGTAGAGTTGTTCAAGATACTCCTTTTCAAACTTTACAATCATCGTTGCTTGCTTATAACGTTACAAATATAGTACATATTTTGAAAAATTTACTTAAAAAGTAAATTTTTATTTCAAGTTGTTGTTTATTAAAAACTTGCTATGTATTATCTCGACAAGTCGAAACACATCACATCTTTTATATCGTCACAATTTTCATTTGGCTTCGAGCGAATTAAACGCCCTCTTGTAAAACTCGATGGTAGTGCCGAATAGTTTTGCACACTCTGCAATATTACGAGCGGTAAAAGCGAATGCCACGCTATATGTTTTTAGGCTATGGACACGTATAGTCGTTACGATCAAGTCGTTAAAAACCTGATTCGTATTGATTATATCAGTCGAAACAACAGACTCAGACTCCGTGTTTATGTATTCTCTCGATGCCTCTATAATCTTCTCATTTTCTGCAAAATTCACTTCATGAGTAAATTGAGATTTAATCAGTTCGCCTAACGTTTGGTAGTATCTTTTTTCGGGAGAATCTGGAGCAGAGGTAAGCTTCATGTTGTTTTGCCGTATATTAACAATATAAGCTCTCCATTTTATATCCCATTCATTTCTGATTTCATGCACCAGATCATAATATTCTTTGTATTTCTCCAAAACAGTCTTTTGCTGCTCTTTCAGGAGCGAAACGCAAGACATATATTGGTTGAACATTATTTTCTTCTGGGTTTTATCAACCGACCTCGGGAGTCCGATATAGAGTGCATCCATAAGCCTATCAATCGAAAATTGAGAAAGAACGTCGATGGTAACATGCTGGGGCGTACATGGTATGGTTGAAAGATAGGGAGTGCTTGAGATGCCCTTTGCCAACTCGTCTATTGACTGTGCATATTGATATAGATGGGGAAGGTTAATATCGGCCCATGTGAGGATGGTGTTTCTTACCAATGTCCGGCTCATCTTTTTATCTCGCTGTTTTAGCCATTCATTTAGGAGATAGCCAAGCATAAAAATTAAGATTGAGATGAATGCCGGAAGCAGAATGTCCCACGATACGCCAAGGAATTGATATTGTGTTTGTGCCGAAAGATGTGAACTGATCGTCGATAAATTGGTATTTATCTCCGAAAGTGTGGTCGTAACAAGACTGTCGGATGTATTCATTTCCGTGTTTATCTGCTCAAGGCAGGTTTGAATTCCTCGGAATTCGTATTGAAGAGATTGGTCGGCAAACATATATTTTTGCGATTCAATTATTTGAGCGTGATTTCCGGGTGTTTGTCTTTCCAGAAGATCAAATCCTTGCACAACTTCCGCATGAAAATATTGAGCTGGAATAGATCCTCCTGCGGGCACTCGTCCCCTGTCGGTTCATAATTGGCTTTCGCGTGTACGATACTGTTCCTCGTTGCATAGAGAATGGCCGCAACCTTATTCTTGATCGCCCTCTCCTTCTCCGCTGTCATGCCGATGGCGTGCTGTTGTTTTCTGGCTTTCGTTTCTTTGGGGCACCGCTTCCGCACCCAGCCCGGAAGGAATTCGTAGAGCTTCACAATGTCGCACTGCTCCATTACGGTTTTGGCCAGTTCACTATCCTTTATGGATTTGTCGTGTGTCCGTGTCAGGGATAATATGGAATCCAGATAACCGACATTCCCGGTCGCAGGAATCCCGGAAGCGAGTTTCCGGCACAGTTCTTCATGCACCTTGACTTTAGCGACTATCGGAGAGATATACTCGATTACCTTATAGAAATACAGGAACTTAATATCGTCATTTTTGACTTGCAACGCCTGCGTATAGAAATCGAACATCGGCGAGTAATGTGGCAAAGAAGCTACGTTGTTATCGACAAACCGAAATTTCTCAGATGGCAATTTCAACTCGATTCTGTATATGTACTTGCGGACATCGCGCAGCCCGACAGCAAAGGGGCGGTTATATTTGTCAGATATGGCAAACAGAACTCCTTGGATAATGTCGTCCTCCTGCTCCGGAGAGAGTACGTCATCCACCGAATTATACCGGAATTCTATCGCATTTACCGAACTGCACGGCCCACCACGCGTACCTTTTATCCACTCATCCTTATTATTCGCGCATCCGATTAATATCGGATGTTTTACAACGTCAACCGTAAAGTTTATACCTACAAAAGATTCGTGAAAATGTATTTCATCATAACCGCCATTGGTATAGTCAATCGCCGTCTGTCTGATACGGGCAGTCCGGACAGTACTATCGTCCACGACTTTCAATGATGGAAGTTCATCCGTATAAAGGAAAAAATCAGAGGTATTAATCATTACCGGAGCGTCGCATTTAAAAGAAAGTACCAAAATTTTTCCTGCCCCGCCGCCAATGGATAGTTGCGGTAGTCTTACTCCGTATTCAGCTTCCAGACTGGCCGCCCGCCGCCTGATCTCATCAATATATTTAGATGTATCGCTGGTATCCATGATTTCCTTTTATTAGTATTACATTTCCAGCTCCCGGAAAAACTCGGTCAGGGTGATGCCGTAATAGCGGCAGAGGCGGTCGAGGATGGTGATTGAATCGCCGACGTTCACACCCGTCTCGCGGGTCACGGGCTTTTGGAGCAGTCCGGCCTGCTTGCGGATCGTCTTCAGCTTCTCGGCGATCTTGTGGATGGCTTCGTCATTGCGGGTGTGTTTCGTCATTTTGCTCTATCCCTTTGAAAAATTCGTAAACCGATACCTTGTAGGTCTTGCACAACTCTATCAGCGTCGAAATATTGATATTGCGGTGGCCGTTCTCGATGCGCGTAAGGTACACGCCCGTCTGGAACAGGACTTTCTCCTGCGACAGCCCCGCTGTTTCGCGCAGAACGCGGAGCCTTTCCCCTACTTTCTGCATTAATTCGATGTCCCTCTGCTGCTTTGCCATGACACAAAGAACCTAAATTCTCAACTATTTGATGTGAGTAAATAATTGGGAGAAAGGGCTAAAAGCCTAAAATAGCGTCGAAAAAGTTGTTTTTCAGTTCGGGATTTTGGTGGTTTCAGAAAAAGTTATATACCTTTGTAATTGAATAGTATCGAATTATGGAAAGATTACTGGCTGATAGTGATAGGCGGAACCTCCGCAGTCAAGGCGAGTAAGTCCATTTACCCCTCAGAGATATACGGGCAATGGGCTGATCGGCCCGGCGCGAAGATTGTACGTCCCCCATACGGGAGCGGTATTTTCATACCCGTCGTAACAGGGAGAAGAAGCCCGCAACCAGTCAGCGAAAAAAATACGACGTTCTGATAAAATAATAGGGACGACTTATTGTTCTATAAATATATTGTGTGTACCTTTGGGGTGCGTCCCGTCGATAGGCGGCGCCTTCGTTCGACAAAATCTTGGAGGGTTTTAGAAAAGACGGAGTAAAAGCAGCCCGACGGGGCGTGTCCCACGCCCCGGTTGTGGTACATCCATGCTACGATTTGCGGGCGTGGGCGTTTTTACTTGCATCTTTTCAGGTCTCCTCCAAGAACCTTGTCGAGTGTAAGGAGCCCACTGCTCGCTTTTTTTCAGTTATTCGGCGGATAGCATAAACTAAAATTGAAAAAGTTATGTTATCTTTACGAAGTAATACACGGCCTTTGCCGTGACATATTGTAAAGAATAAAGGTTAGGGCAACCTTTACCATCCTGTAAACTTCGGACTACACTTTGTGTAGGTTTATAATTCGGTAAAAATTGTCTGAAACCTGTGTTATGTCCCTACACTTCGGTGTGGGGACGGGCACGGGCGTAAGGGCGGTTTACCAGAGTAAGGCTCGCGAGGCCGGTCAGAGGGGGCTGTACCTGCGTCCTCGTCCTTTTTATGGGCGGGTGCAAGTACACCGCATCCGGCCCACCAATACCGTGCCGGGTGCATTAAGGTTATCCGAATCACCCGGCCCGCAGCTTCACACAGGAGCTTCGGGCGCAAGGGCAACTTTCCGGGGAGGCTGTAGCAGACCAATCGATGGGGGTTGTACCTGCGCCCATTTTTCGCAGGGGCCGGGAATGTTGAACAACAACTAACCCCGGCAATATGTCACGGCAAATCAATCAGAAAAAGGAGGCGTTTTTTGGCGTCCGGCGATCTATTCAGGTCGGCGGGCATTGCCGTGCCGTTTGCGGGGTTATTTCCATAAGGACGGCTCTGGCCCTAAAATCTGGTAGGAACCACTACAACCGCGGTTTCGATATATGTAACCCTGGCCGTCCTTTCTTCGATCTGCTCACACAAACGATATATGCCGCCGTTCTCCGCTCGGTTTCAGCCTATGGCAACTCGGACGGAAAGGACAGTCTTTACGGGTCGGCAGAGACTTTCGCACCCCGTCCCGGTTTCAACGGTCTGAAAAAAACGGCGGCACAATTCATCACGGATACGGTTCCAGCTTCACCGACTTCACCGCAGGACTGCTGCCGAACCTCCGGAACCGTATCCGCACTTACATTCCCGGCCAGACGCCCGAACGCAGGCGCAGGCCGGGCAGCGGCGGCGTACAATGTCCGTTCCCGCGTTTTGACCACAGCAAAACGAAGCTCCGCCGCCACGTGTGCGGATTACACTTGCTTCCCGGCCGGGAGCAGGCGGCGGACTTCGTTTCTTTGTCTTCCGGCTCCGCGCGGCGGAGTGCGGCATCCTATCCCCGTCCGGCGTAAAGGTGCGTCACTAACTCAAGTTTATTTCCCCGGACGGTTCCGGGTCGGCCGCCGCCGTGTGCAGTCCCTGCTGCGCACGGTCGGCCCCGGCTCGGTTTTTGTCGTTTCACTGCCAAAGTCGGGAGTGGTTAAACCCGGCTTTTTTTAATGTTTTTCCCCGGTTCGCCGGGTTTTCGGCGCCGGAGTTTAGCGGCTCCAACGCCTGTACGGATTTCGTCTACTTTTTTCTTGAAGTTCTGTTCGGCAAACTCTTCGAGCAATTTCATCTCCGGGTCTTCCATTTCTACCGCTGGGACAACAACTTTCGATAAGTATGCTTGAATATACATCCGGAGCACCATATTGAAATACTGGGGCGTGAATCCTTCTACGGCGGCGAGGTGCTGAACGTCGCTATCCTTGCTGTTGTCCCACTCAAGCCCCAATTCCTCAAATCTCGAATTCGAAATTTGGGGTTTAAGCAGTGCGAACAGGGCAACCTTCTTCTCCTCTTGTTTGAGGTTGGCACGGGGAACTTTCCCTTGCTTAACAACCTCTCTTATGTCCGAATAAACCGCCTGAACGTATTGGTTTCGCACTGTACGATCCTGCCGTTTCAGTGCCTCGATCGGCGGCTCGGGTGCAATCATTTCATAGACCTGCCGGCCCTCGTCGTCTACCTCACCCGTGGCGCCCTCCTCTTCTTCGACTTCCTCGTAGATCACCCGGACATCGCGGTTCTCGATCAGGGCGTATTTGCGGATTCGTCTCTCCTCGACGGCGTATTCGAAATCCGCGTAATCGGCCTTGAAATCCTCCGTTTCGCTTTCGTAGTCCGCGACTCCTCCTCATCCTCATAGGCGTCCGGATCGACTGTTTCAGGAGGTTCCGGGATCTCGACCTCTCCGGTGATATACATCGGGATCTTCGTGACGGTGTAGCCCTGCTCCTCCAGCGTTTCGAGCATCATTTCGCTCGAGAAATCGCGTTGTACTGCGATCATCGCGCGCGGATTGTCCTTGAGCATCTGGATAATCAATGATTATCGGTCTTTTGCTTTGCAGAACCAGATGCCGGAGCGGCATCTCGGATACGCACTGCTCCGGTGGCCTCCCCCGGCTATTCCCCATCCTGGCGGTCAGGGCTGTCGGAACCTTTGCGGCCTGCCTTTTTCAGGGGAAGCCGCGGGAAAAGTTTTCTGAACCGCACGAGGTAAACCGCTACCCGATTTCCCGCGACGATCAGGCTCACGGCAATGATAATCAACAGGATGCCGCAACATATCCTCAGCGTGAGGGTCTCCCCGAAGATCATCACCCCGAAGAAGACGGCCGTGACAGGTTCCAAGGCACCGAGGATTGCCGTCGGTGTCGAACCGATGTACTGGATGGCGCTGGTTGTACACAAAAACGAGATCGCCGTCGGGAAAACGGCCAGTGCAAGCAGGTTTCCCCACAGGTACCATTTATCGGGCACATGGACTGCCATGCCGAAATCCAGCCGGACAACGTAAAGCAGCAACCCGAAAAGCAGGACGTAGAACGTCACCTTGAGCGTCGCAACGGATTTCAGCACCGGACGGTTCACGCCGACGATATAAATTGCATAGGACAAAGCCGAAACCATCACCAGAACCGTCCCCGTGATATTGAGTGTCGAACCATCACTGCCTTTGAACAACAGCCCGATACCGGCCAATGCCAGCAAGATGCACAATGCAGTCTGCGGGGAGAGCTTCTCCCGGAAGCCGAAGGCCATGATCAACGCTACGAAAATAGGATATACGAACAGCAGCGTCGAGGCGATGCCGGCATCCATGTAATTGTAGCTCAGGAACAAGGACAGGGACGAAAGGGCGACCAGCAATCCCAGGAGTACCAGCGGCACGATCTCACGGCGGTGCAGCCTGAAATCCCGGCCGCGGGCCTTGAGCATGATGCCCAACAGCGGGATGGCGAAAAGGTAGCGGAAAAACAATACCGAATCGGGATCCATCCCCGCCTTGTAGAGCGGGAGGGCAAAGAGCGGGTTCATGCCGTAAGTAGCTGCGGCGACAGCACCCAGAAGGTAACCTTTGGCTTTCGTATTCATAGATCGGATTTTGCGGCAAAAATAGCATTTATTTCGTCTATAGATGCTGGCCGGGCAAAATTATCATGCGATTGTCACCCGGGAGCGCACCCATCCCGCACCGGCACGCCCATTCCTGCCGGGGAAGCCCGCCGAACATTGCCGCCCGCCCGATGCGGAAACGATCCTACCGGGGCAAGGCGGCCGGCACGACTTCCCTGCGGATCAAAGCCGCACGGACGAAATACTCGGGGATGCAAGCCTCGTCGAGCAGCCATTTGGGTGTGGCCGATTCGTCTTTCTTCCCCGACCAGTCGTTGTAAAACAGCCCGGCGGCATCCCGTGCGTTCCGGCGCGCCCAATCCATCCAGCGGATGAATATATCCACGTATTTCGGATCGCCGTCGAGGTCGTAGAGAGCCTGGTAACCCCGCAACAACACCAGATAGAACCATGGCAAATCACGGTTCGCGGCCGCGCCGTCCTCCGTCTCCGGCAAATAGAATTTCCGGGCTCCTTCGGCCAGCCGGCGGGCATTGTCCAGATAAACCCGATCGCCGGTATATCCATACAACGCGACGGCACCCTGCAGCAGCAACCCCGTATTATAGGAATAGACCGCCTTGTCCAGACGCGCTTCGGGCTGCGTGAGCCAGGAATTCCAGACGATATCCAGTTCCGGATCATGCAGGTAGGCCTCCATCCAGTCGTAGAAACGGCGCCCGGCTGTCAGGTAATAGGGGTCTCCCGTCGCCCCGTACAGGTTGAGCGCCAGCAGCATCGCCTTACCGTTGGCGCACCCCGGCTTCTGGTTCTCTACCCCTTCGAGCCACGACACGGCGCCGTCGTGGTCGGGGCGCCAGCCGCTCAGGATGAAGGTCATCACCTGCTTGGCTTTTTCCAGGTGCGCGGGATTGCGGGTCACGCCGTAGGCCGCGACGTAGGCCAGTCCGACCAGCCCGTTGTCGTCGTAATAACGGTCGACCTTGCCCATCCTGACAGGATAGGCCTGATACCCGGCGGGCATGCGCCCGTCGTCGTAATACTGCTCGACAGCCATCACCATAGAATCGACATAGCAGCCGTATTTCACCGGATCGACTTCGGCCAGCGCGACCGCCGAGGTGAACACCCCGTCCATGGGCCACAGGAAGGAAACCTCCTGCGTGCTTTTCGCCCCGTCGTCGAAATAGTTTACATCGGGACGGTAGCTATTGGGGTAATATTCCGAAAACAGGCCGTATTCCGGCACCCGGTACATGTCCCACACCTTGCGGAACATCTCTTCGGCAAACGCATAATGCTCCCCCGTTGCGGGGGTCGCTGCCTCCTGACGGCATCCCGACAGGCAACACGCAGCACCGAAGAATGCGGCAAAAAATACATTTTTCATCTTATCGTTACATTTGAATCAGTCCCTGCCGGAACAACCTCCTCAGAATTCGAGCCGCACGACGACCGGGAAATGATCCGACGGCGTCCGCGCCTCATAGCTGTGCAACGACACCTCCTTGGGGAATGCTCCGGACTTGATCTCCTCGTCGCTGCGGGTGGTCTGCGAACGGTAGGTGTCCGTCAGCACCCCGTAATCGTGCACACACACCGAAGGCGACACGAAAATATGGTCGATACGGCTGTCGGTTTTCAGCGTGGGGTTGAAATTGTTGAACGTCCCGTTCGGGGCATAGCGCCTGGCCGCGGTTTGATACGAATCGGCCAGTATCCCCGAGGTGGTGAAGGTCGTATAGATGGGGTTGTTCTGGTCGACGTTGAAATCGCCCGTGAGGATCACGAACTCCCTGGGGCCGCACATTTCGCGGATCTTCGCAACGACCAGTTTGGCGCTCTCCTCCCGTGCCCGGACACCGACGTGATCCATATGCAGGTTGAAGAACCAGAAACGGCGCCTGGTCTGCCTGTCCAGGAAATGCCCCCATGTGCAGATGCGGGGCAGCGCGGCGTCCCATCCCTTGTTGGGACGGTCGGTGACTTCCGAGAGCCAGAAATGGCCTTCGTCCAGCAACCGGAAACGCTCCTTTTTATAGAATATGGGGGAATATTCGCCTTTGGCCTTGCCGTCATCGCGCCCCACGCCGATATAGGCATAGCCGGGAAGCTGCGCCAGCATATCGTGCAACTGCCCGTCGAGCACCTCCTGGCTGCCGAAAATATCGAACCCCTGGAATTCGATCAGCCCGCATACCCAGGGGCAGCGGCGTTCCCAGCCGTTGCCGCGTTCGGCGTCGCCCTTATTGGCGTTACGGATATTGTAGGTGGCCACGGTCAGCTCCTGCGCAACGGCAGGGAGCATCAGCACGGCGAACAGGGCGAGGGTCAGCAATCTTTTCATAGTAATGTTTTCGGGTTAACGGAACTGGTTATTTCGGGATACAAAGATATAAAAACGGAACTGAAATTCCTCAGTCCGGATCGGGGGCATGGCAATCCGGCAGGGACAGGATACCATCGACCCGGCAACCACCCTCCCGAGCCGGGGGGGGGGCGATTCCGGAATACGGCGCCCGGCTGCCGCGCGGCAAACTCACACCGAATTTCCCGGGGCCGGGCACTACCGTGCCGTAAAGGTAATAAAAACACCCGGAAAACAGCAAGGTTAACAGCCGGAAAAACAGCCGGCAGGCACAAAGGCCCGGATATTCGCGCCCGCAACATAAAAAATCGCACCTGACATGCATACTTTCAGACCGCAGGCCGCATCGTTCGGTTATTTTTACTATCTTTGCTGAGCTAAATACCGGTACCGAATGCAACCAGTGAACCGAACCTCCGACCCCCAGGGGCAGCCCGTCAGCACGAGCCTGTCCGCAACCGGATTCCGGGAGCCGGGGTTCCTCAGCCGGGCGCAACGCAGGATCGGGAAGGGGCTCGCGCCGCAGCAACAACGCGCACCGCACGGCCGATCCCTGCGCAGACAAAATGCTGAAACCAACAAATAAATAGCAACCATGTACAGATACGACAACCGGGTGGTCATCACTCTCGATGCCGGAGGTACGAACCTCGTGTTCGGAGCCATGCAGGCCAACAAATTCATCGTCGAACCCATCACCAAGCCGTCGAACGCGGACAACCTCGACAAATGCCTCGCTACGATGGTCGAAGGATTCCAGGCAGTCATCGACCAGCTGGAAGAGAAACCCGTCGCCATCAGCTTCGCATTCCCGGGCCCGGCCGATTATCCCAACGGCATCATCGGCGGTTACCTGCCCAATTTCCCCTCGTTCCGCGAAGGCGTGGCGCTGGGGCCGTTCCTCGAATACAAATTCGGCATCCCGGTGTTCATCAACAACGACGGCGACCTGTTCGCCTACGGCGAGGCATTGGGCGGCGCCCTTCCCGAAGTAAACGCCAAGCTCGAAGCCCTGGGCTGCCCGAAACGCTACAAGAACCTGGTGGGCTACACCTTCGGCACAGGCCTCGGCGTCGGCATCGTAGTGAACAACCAACTCAACCGCGGAGACAACTCGTGCGTCGAAACCTTCTGCCTGAAGCACAAGAAGATGCCGGATATCATCGTCGAGGACGGCGCTGCCATCCGCGCCGTGAAACGCGTCTACGGAGAACTGACGGGCAATCCTAACCACGGGCTCGAGCCGAAGGAGCTCTGCGACATTGCGGACGGCAAACGCGAAGGCGATGCCGAGGCCGCCCGCAAGGCCTTCGCCGAAATGGGCGAGATCGCCGGCGATGCGATGGCAACGACCATCACGCTCATCGACGGGCTGATCGTCATCGGCGGCGGAATCACGGGTGCCCGCAAATGGATCATGCCCAGCCTGCTGAAAGAGCTGCGCGGCAAGATGCACACCATCACGGGCGAGGAACTGAACCGCGTGCAGATGAAGGTTTACGACCTGGACAACGAGGACGAGTTCAAGGAGTTCGCCAAGGGCGACCAGCGTGCGCTGAAGGTTTACGGCACGGATCGTTACGTGGCATACGACCCCCAAAAACGCATCGGAGTCATGATCTCGAAACTCGGGGCGAGCAATGCCATCTCGGTGGGCGCCTATGCATTTGCCCTGGGCCAGCTCGACGCACAGAAACAACAGTAATAATTCAGTGCCGCAGTTATGAAAAAGATCGTATTATATGTCCACATCGCCCTGTTACTCACAGCGGCGGGGGCGCTGTCATACATCTATTTCGCAAATGACGGCAAAACCGATACGCTCATTCAGATCACGTTCTGGCTGGTAGTGGTATCCTCTGCCCTGGGAATAATCAATTATCGGCAGACTGTTAAATAAACGAGAAAAATATGTATAAGTTCCAACCCATCCTCAAATCGACAATCTGGGGCGGCGAGAAGATCGTCCCCTACAAACACATCGCCTCCGACCAGAAGCAGGTCGGCGAAAGCTGGGAGCTTTCGGGCGTCAAGGGCAGCGAATCGGTCGTAGCGGGAGGCCCCGAGGCGGGCACCACCCTGCCCGGGCTGATCGCACGCCACGGCGCGGCATTGCTCGGCAAGGCCAATGCAGAACGCTTCGGACAGGAGTTCCCGCTGCTGATCAAATTCATCGACGCACGTCAGGATCTCTCGATCCAGGTGCACCCGAACGATGCACTGGCATGGGAGCGCCACAAATCGAAAGGCAAGACCGAGATGTGGTACGTCGTGGACGCCGACGAAGGCGCACGCCTGCGCTCGGGATTCGCCAAGCAGGTGACGCCCGCCCAGTACGAAGCCAGCGTCGAGGACAACACCATCACCGACCTGCTCGCCGAATATGAAATCCACCCCGGCGACCTCTTTTTCCTGCCGGCCGGACGCGTCCACAGCATCGGGGCCGGGGCGTTTATCGCCGAGATACAACAGACCTCGGACATCACCTACCGCATCTACGATTTCAACCGCAAGGATGCCAACGGCAACACCCGCGAGCTGCACACCGAACTGGCGAAGGACGCCATCGACTACACCGTACTGCCCGATTACCGGACGCATTACCAGAAGGCGCAGGATCGTGAAGTGGAACTGGTGTCGTGCCCTTATTTCACCACCTCGCTCTACGACCTGACCGAAGCGCTGACCATCGACTATTCGGCTTTGGATTCGTTCGTCGTCGTGATCTGTGTCGAAGGCAAGGGAACGATCTGCGACGACTCGGGCAACGAAATGCCGATCCACCAGGGGGAGACCGTGCTGCTCCCCGCCACGGTGAAATCGCTCCGCGCGGTTCCGGGCGGGAGCCTGAAAATGCTGACCAGCTATATCAAATAAACGGGCAACTCCCGTCGTCGAAAAATCCCCGGCAACTAATTATTGCCGGGGATTTTATTTTCGACCAAGCGACATGTCGGTAAATTCAATAACGAACAAAACATCCGATCGTAAAAATACTTACCAAAACCCTTGTTAAAAGAAAAAAGTTTTATTTTTACGCGATTCCGTTGCAGGACTGCGTTCTTTTTAGTACCTTTGGGGTGTGCAACCGTTATAGCGCGGAAAACACAGAAAACCGTACGCCATGAAGGAGAATTTAAGAGAGATCGCATCGAATTTCGCCTTGGAAGGCCCCATCGCGGCCATCGACTCACTGGGCGAAGGATTCATCAACGACACATTCATCGTCCGCACCGAAGCAGATGCCCCCGACTACATCCTCCAACGCAAGAACAAGGCCGTTTTCCCCGACGTGCCGGCCATGATGGACAACATCCGCCGGGTCACGGAACACATCCGCCGCGGCGTCATTGCGGCCGGAGGCGACCCGCGGCGCGAGGTGATGACCGTCGTCCCGGCAAAGGACGGGCACCTGTACCACGTCGACGCGGAAGGCGAATACTGGGCCGCGACGGTCTTCATCGACGACACGGTTGCCTACAACAAGGCCGACTCCCCGGAACTGGCCCGCAAGGGCGGCGAAGGCATCGGGAAATTCCAGTCCCAGCTGGACGATTTCACCGAACCGCTGGCGGAGACGATCAAAGGGTTCCATAACATCCGCCACCGTTTCGGACAATGGGACGCCGCCCTGGCCCGCGATGCCGCAGGGCGCAAAATGCACCTCGCGGGGGAGATCGGCTGGATCGAGTCGCGGCGCGCCGAGATGCTCTCTTTCTGGTCGAAGGTCGAGGACGGTACGATCCCTACCCGCGTGACGCACAACGACACGAAGATCAACAACATCCTGTTCGACAAACAGGGCGAGGTGCTCTGCGCCATCGACCTCGACACGGTGATGGCCTCCACGTCGCTCAACGATTTCGGCGATGCGATCCGCTCTTATGCCAATACGGGCGACGAGGACGACCGCGACCTGTCGCGCGTCGGCATTTCGCTCGAAATGTTCAGCGCCTACACCGACGGATACCTCTCGCAGCGTGCGGCGCAGCTCACCGACACGGAAATCGACCACCTGGCCTTTTCGGCGCGGTACATCACGTTCGAACAGGTTTTGCGCTTCCTGATGGACTACATCGACGGCGACACCTATTACAAGATAAAATACCCCGACCACAACCTCGTACGCACACACGCCCAGTACCGCCTGCTGCAAAGCATGGAGGAACACTACGGCCAAATGTGCCGCATCGTGGCCGGGATCGCGGAGCACTACCGCAACGCATAAACCTGCAAAGACGATGCAGCAAGAGAAGAAGGGGGAAAGGATCATGGAGATACGGAAAATAACAGGCATCGTCCCGGCCGACAAACGGGCCGTCGAGACCGCTTTCGGCAGCATCGAACCGCAGCCGGTAGCTTGCTGCAACTGGCCGGAGCAATATCCCTACGCACCCGAGGTTTCGTTCCGCATGTTCCACACGGGCGCCTATCTGATGCTGCGCTTCGACGTCAGGGAACAATGGACGATGGCCCGCGTCACGGAGGACAACGGGGAAGTTTGGACTGATTCGTGCGTGGAGTTCTTCATCGCCCCCGACGACAGCGGCTACTACTACAATTTCGAATGCACCTGCATCGGGCGTCTGCTCGTGGGGTTCCGCAGAGAGCGCGAACACGCCACACATGCCACACCCCGGGTCATGGAAAGCATCCTGCGCAACCCGAGCCTCGGGTCGCGTCCCTTCCCCGAACACGAAGGCGACAACCGCTGGTCGGTGGTGCTGGCCATCCCGCCGCAGGCGTTGTTCATGCACTCGCTGACGGACTGGAGCGGACTGAAAGCGAAGGTGAACCTCTACAAATGCGGGGACAAACTCTCGCAGCCCCATTTCCTGTCATGGAAGCCGATCTCGGCCCCGAAGCCCGACTTCCACCTGCCGGAATTTTTCGAACAAATTAAATTTTCAAAGATATGAACAACAAATATTCACTTCCCAAAGACGGGGGCCTGATCGAAGTATCGGCTCCGCGCGACATCATCCACCGTTACGAAAAGATCCACACGACGGTTTATGAAAACGAATATCTGGGCGTGCAGTACGTCGCCGACACCATCGTGAAGGCAATCCGTACATATAACGAAATCCACTGCTCGAACGAGGTTTACGAGGAGTCGCAGCCGTTCGTGCTGGGGCTCACGACCGGGCGCACCCCGCTCGGGCTGTACCGCGAACTGGTCAAACGCCACGAGGAGGGGATCGTCAGCTTCCGCAACGTGGCGGTATTCAGCCTCGACGAGTTCTACCCGATCCGCTCGACCGAACAGCAGAGCCGCAATTTCCGCATCCACGAGGATTTCCTCAACCATATCGACATCCTGCCCGAAAATATCCACATCCCCGACGGCACGGTACCCGAAGCCAGGATTTCCGAATACTGCGCATCGTACGACCACTCGGTGCGCAAGATCGACCTGATGATCATCGGCGTCGGCGAGGACGGGCAGATCGGCTTCAACGAACCGGGATCGTATGCCAAATCGCGCACACGGCTGGTTCAGCTGACCCACAACACGCGCAAAATCCAGTCCGGGGCGTTCTTCGGCCTGGAAAACACGCCGAAGATGGCCATCACGATGGGTATCGACACGATCATGCGCGCCGAGAAGATCATCCTGATGGCGTGGGGCGAGGAGAAAGCCAAGATCGTCCAGAAGGTCGTCGAAGGCGAAGTCACCAGCCAGGTGCCTGCCTCGAACCTGCAGATGCACCCCAATATCGAGGTGGTGATCGACGAAAATGCCGCGCAGATGCTTACGCGCGAGCAGACACCGTGGCTGGTAGGCCCCTGCAAATGGACGCCCAAGTTCACCCGCAAGGCCGTGGTATGGCTGTGCGGCGTGGTACAGAAGCCAATCCTCAAACTCACCTACAAGGATTATATCGAAAACTCGCTGGGCGAGCTGCTCGAACAGGGACGCGCCTACGACCAGATCAACATCGACGTGTTCAACGACCTGCAGCACACCATCACGGGCTGGCCGGGCGGCAAGCCCAACGCCGACGATTCGACACGCCCCGTACCGTCGGAACCGTTCCCCAAGCGCGTGGTGGTATTCTCGCCCCACCCCGACGACGACGTCATCTCGATGGGCGGTACCTTTATCCGCCTCGTGCAGCAGGGACACGACGTACACGTAGCCTACGAAACTTCGGGCAACGTGGCCGTACACGACGACGTCGTGCTGCAGAACATCGACACGGCCCGCGAACTGGGCTTCGGAGACCACTACGCCGAGGTCGAGAAGATCATCGCCGGCAAGAAGAAGGGCGAACCCGAACCGCGTCCGCTGCTCGACCTCAAGGGTGCCATCCGCCGCGCCGAGGCACGCGCCGCCGTCCGCTCGTTCGGCCTGAACCCCGACACGAACGCCCACTTCCTCAACCTGCCGTTCTACGAAACGGGCGGTATCAAGAAGGGACAGCTTACGGAGAAGGACATCGACATCATCGTCAAGCTGCTGCGCGAGGTGAAACCCCACCAGATTTATGCCGCAGGCGACCTGGCCGATCCGCACGGGACACACCGCACGGCCATGGAGGCCGTACTCGGCGCCCTGGACGTAGTCAGGGACGACGAATGGCTCAAGGAGTGCCACCTGTGGCTCTACCGCGGTGCATGGATGGAATGGGATCTGGGCATGGTCGACATGGCGGTGCCGCTGTCGCCCGACGAGCTGATCATGAAGCGCCACGCCATCTACCGCCACCTCTCGCAGAAGGACATCATGCCCTTCCCGGGCAGCGACCCGCGCGAGTTCTGGCAGCGCGCCGAAGAGCGTACGCAGAACACGGCGCAGCTTTACGACAAGCTCGGCATGGCCGAATACCAGGCGATCGAGGTGTTCGTCAAGATGTTCTGACGCCCCGTCCGAATGAAGAATGAACAGACAAACCGATAAACCGAAAAATTTATGCGACTCATTATCGAAGACACACAGGAAAATGCCGGCCGTTGGGCGGCGCATTACATCGTCGGGCAGATCAATAAGAAGCAGGCTGCCGGAGGCACATTCGTGCTGGGCCTGCCGACGGGTTCGACCCCGCTGACGACGTACAAGGAGCTGATCGCCCTGAACAAAGCCGGGAAGGTATCGTTCAAGGATGTCGTCACGTTCAACATGGACGAATACGTCGGGCTCCCGGAAGAGCACCCCGAAAGCTACCATTCGTTCATGTGGAACACCTTTTTCAACCACGTGGACATCACCCCGGCCAATGTCAACATCCTCAACGGCAACGCCCCCGACCTGCAGAAGGAGTGCGACGAATACGAGGAGAAGATCCGCCGCGCAGGGGGCATCGACCTCTTCCTGGGCGGTGTCGGCGAAGACGGCCATCTGGCCTTCAACGAGCCGTTCTCATCGCTCAACTCGCGCACCCGCGTCAAGACGCTGACCTACGACACGCTGGTCGTGAACTCGCGCTTCTTCGACAACGACGTGAACAAGGTGCCCAAGCAGGCCATGTCGGTAGGCGTAGCCACCGTGCTCGATGCGAAACAGGTATTGATCCTCGCCCTCGGGCATAAGAAAGCCCGTGCCCTGCAGCAGTGTGTGGAAGGCCCTTACTCGCACGTCTGCACGATCTCGGCCATGCAGGTACACCCCCACGGGATCGTCGTATGCGACGAACCCGCGACCGCGGAACTGAAGGTCGGCACCTACCGTTATTTCAAGGACATCGAAAAAGACAACCTGATCTGAATCCGGACTGACTCTGAATAACGAATCCCCGCGGGCATCGGCCTGCGGGGATTTTTTTCGGTTCCCGACGGCGGCCCCGGCCTGCTGCTGCTATTGCGCCGGACGTCCCCCGGCAACCGCCCGGCCGACAAGCACCCGGACAGCAAGCACCGATCCGGTAACAGCCCACCGAGCAACAGTTCCGGCCGGCAACCGCCCGGTCAGCAAACACCCATCCGGCAACCGCCCCGGCCGAAATCAGACACCGGCGAAGCGGCAAAAAATTCCCCGCACGGCAGGCAGGCCGTACGGGGAATTGCCAGAGCCATACTAATCTCCAAATAGCCGGGCCCGAATTACATGGCATCGGGTTTCAGCAACCCGATCTCGTCGATACAGAAGTAGGTCGGATCGGCCTGATAGTCGCAAACCGCCTTGAATACCAGCTTGTCCACCGCACCGAACGACGACAGGTCGACTTTGCGCCATCCGCTCAGCTTCGATTTCCCGGCGACGAGCGTTTCCGTGATGCTCCCCTTTTCCACACCGCCGAGCGACCCCGTGATTTTCACCTGGAAACTGTCGGTATCCGCCCCCGTGAAATAATTGTATACCCAGGTCGAATTGGCGATGTATAGGTGGGCGACGATGCGCGGTTCCACCAGGTCGATGGTCGGATAGCCCGACTTACTCAGGTATTCGGGATACATTTCCGTCGGCGAGTTGGAATCGTAAAATACGGCATAGGTTTCCGTTGCGTTGGCTCCGCCTTCCGCCCACACGGAGAACTGCTGCTTGCTGGAGGGAGCGGCCGCATTCCGGTCGGGCATTTGCGAAAGCCCGATACCGCCCCACCCGTCGTATAGCGATGAATAATAGGCGTTGAAAATGAGATTCTGGTCGGCAGTGGAAAAGAGCATGCCGTCGAAATCCGCCTCCACAGCGTATTGCTTCGCACAAAAAGCGTTCGCATAGGTATAATCCCCCATTCCCATCAGGGACATCGTAACGGGGCCGAGCTTCACGTCGTTGCCGGTCATGGCGTCGAGCAGATGTTCGGAGGCCTCGAACGATACGACTTCGCCGTCAAACGGTTTCTCACGCGGGCCGTCGTCGTCCGAGCAGGCTACAAAGGCAAAAGCAGCCGCAATAATCCAAAAAATATTTTTCATCTCAAAATAGTTATTCGGTATAAGCGAAATCATCAATACAGAAATAAGTCGGCGCCATCACATCATCGCACTCAACAGAGAAAACAATTTTGGTCACGGCTCCCAATTTATCCAGCCCTACGGTCTTCCAATCAGCTACGACCTTGTTGTCCGATGCCAACGGCACCTCAATCGTCCCCGTTTCGGTTTCACCGTTGAAACCGATAATCGCAATACTGAAGTCGCTGTATTTAGTAGCGGTGAGGTAAAGATATGTCCACGTATTATTGGCAATACGAAGCGACACGGGAGTAACAACCGTCGAAAACTCGATGGCCGGGTTGAACGTATAGCCCGGGCCCATACCTTTCATATCGTATGCAACGGCGAACTTGTTCTGGCCGTCATCAGCCGTCGTATAAACGCTGAACTGGTTATCCGTCCCGAAAGTCGTTTTGTCATGACAGGCAGACATCGCGAATTTGCACCACGTGTCCCAGACACCGCCGAAATCCGAGAAATACGAGAGGAACGAAGCACTTCCTTCTTTGTAAATCACGCCTTCGAACTCCAACGAGCCGTCTACATCCGTTGCCAGAGTTTTACCCCACAGGTATCCGTCGGAACCAAGTTCCACCTCACTGAAAGATATTGTTTCGAGCTGGGGGGGGGTCGGCATCTTATCGTCGTCCGAGCAGGCGGCAAAAGCAAAAGCGGCAAAGGCCAACAGTAAAAGTTTTTTCATCTTTCGTTTGTTTTATGTGCATAAAATAAAAAAATCCGGTTCCGAACTCCCGGAATCGAACCCCCATTTCATGCAACCGGACACGCACCTATAAATAAAGCCGCCCTCCTGCAACAAACGCCGACACTGCCGTGTCTCCGTCCGAAGCGCTCCGTTCTCCGCAGAGCTTGCCCGAAAATAAGGATCCTCCCACCGGGAGATGCAAGGCAGGTCTTCTGGCTCGTTCCAGCCGCAACGCCTTCCCAGTCCAAAGACCAGTGGCTAAAAGAGTGTTGCGGCAATCGACGGAACATACAGCAGCGGGAACTGCTGCCGAATTACACGGCATTCCCATTTAATCACACGGGGCCTTGCCCGGCCCTTTGTGAACCATTGCGGTGCAAAGTTAAAAAATAAATTCTTATCTTTGCCGACGCTAACAAAAATTCAGCAAAAATATGAAGCACGCATACGTATTTCCCGGACAGGGTGCACAGGCGGTCGGTATGGGCAAAGACCTTTACGACAACGTTCCCGAAGCAAAGGAGCTTTTCGAAAAAGCCAATGATATCCTCGGTTTCCGTATCACGGACATCATGTTCGCCGGCACGGACGACGAGCTCAAGCAAACCAAAGTGACGCAGCCCGCCGTATTCCTTCACTCGGTAATCATGGCCAAGGCGCTCGGCGTGAAACCCGACGCTGCCGCAGGACACTCGCTGGGTGAGTTCTCGGCCCTGGTCGTGGCCGGTGCCCTCTCGTTCGAAGACGGCCTGAAGCTCGTCTCGAAGCGTGCCATGGCCATGCAGGCCGCCTGCGAGGCACAGCCCGGTACGATGGCCGCCATCCTCGGCCTGGAAGACCACGTAGTCGAAGAAATCTGCGCATCGGTCGACGGCAGCGTCGTAGCGGCCAATTACAACTGCCCCGGCCAGCTCGTGATCTCGGGTGCCGTGGAAGCCGTCGACGCAGCCTGCGAAAAAGCCAAGGCCGCCGGTGCGCGCCGCGCCCTGCGCCTGCCCGTAGGCGGCGCATTCCACTCGCCGCTGATGGAGCCTGCCAAGCAGGAACTGGAAAAGGCGATCAGCGAGGCTCCGTTCCAGACGCCCGTATGCCCGATCTACCAGAATGTCGACGCGAAGCCCTACACGGATCCCGCACAGATCAAGGCCAACCTGATCGCACAGCTGACCGCCCCGGTACGCTGGACATACATCGTAAAGAACATGCTCGCCGACGGCGTGACGGAATTCACCGAGCTCGGCCCCGGCACCGTATTGCAGGGCCTTATCAGGAAGGTAAACCCCGAAGCCGTCGTAGAATCGAAATCGACGTTATAGTCTAAAAAGTCTCAAAACAAAAAGGAACGGACTGAAAATCAGTCCGTTCCTTTTATTATAATGTGTTTTGAAACAAAATTTATTAAATTTTATTAATAACATGTTGCATTTTTTAAATATACTTATTATATTTGCAAAGGTTTAGTTAAAAATGAGACAGGACGGATGACATCACTCACCGAATTTTTCAACAAACACGAAGACGATGCCCTGAAGGGTATTTCGCACAAGAACAGTATCATCAAGCGCAACATCATCGCCTACATGGCGGTGAACGGCGAATGTACGCTCTCGGAACTGACCAAAGAGCTGCATATCAGTGTCCCGACCATTACCAAGCTGGTGCAGGAACTGGTCGATGAGAACATCGTAACGGATCTGGGCAAGGTGGAAACCCCGGGCGGACGCAGGCCGAACATATTCGGCCTGGCCAATTCGGCGATCTATTTCGCAGGTGTCAACGTCGGGCGCGACAACATGACATTCCTGATCACCGACCTGCAGAACAACATCATCAAGGAAGAGTACGACTACACCTTCGAGTTGCAGGATCGCCCGCAGTGTTTCGAACGCATCTGTTCCAACATAGAGAACTTCATCGCCACATGCGGCATCGACCGGGGCAAAATCCTCGGGCTGGGAGTCTGCATGACGGGACGCGTGAATCCCGACACGGGCCGCAGCTACAAGTATTTCACCTCCAGCGAACAGTCGCTGCGCGAAGTGCTCGAAGAGCGCGTCGGGCTGCGCGTGCTGCTCGAAAACGACACCCGCGCCCGCTGCTATGCGGAATACACGTGCGGCAAGTCGAAGGACGAGAGCAACGTGCTCTACCTGCACATGGGGCGCGGCGTGGCAATCGGAATCGTCGTGGACGGGCAGCTCTACTACGGGAAAAGCGGGTTCGCCGGTGAGTTCGGACACATCCCGTTTTTCGACAACGAGATCATCTGCTCGTGCGGCAAGAAAGGCTGCCTCGAAACCGAGGTTTCGGGTATCGCCATCGAGGACAAGATGTGCCACCTGATCGAGAAGGGCGTCAATACGATCCTCAAGGAGAAGTACGACCAGCAGAAGAGCATCCATATCGACGACATCATCGCCGCGGCGAAGAACGACGACAACCTCTCGATCGAGCTGATCGAGGAGGCCGGCGAAAAAGTCGGCAAGGCCGTGGCCTTCCTTATCAACACGTTCAACCCCGAGACGGTCATCGTCGGCGGCAACATGGCCGCCGCAGGCGACTACATCATGCTGCCCCTCAAGTCGGCGACCAACAAATACTCGCTCAACCTCGTATACAAGGACACCAAATTCCGCGTATCGAAGATGACCGAGAACGCGAACGCATGGGGTGTGGCAATGCTCATCCGCAACAAGATCATCGGCATCTGATGAACCTCGAAGGCCGGACAACACGGCTTCGCGCCCTCGAACCGGGAGATATCGAACTGATGTACGCCTGGGAAAACGACACGGAGATATGGGGCGTCAGCGGTACGCTGGCGCCTTTTTCCCGCCATACGTTGGAACGGTTCATCGAAGAGCAGCAGTTCGACATTTTCCAAACCCGCCAGCAGCGGCTTATCATCGAAACCCCGGAAGGCCTCCCCGTCGGGGCGCTCGACCTGTTCGACCTGGATCCGGTGAATCTCCGTGCGGGCGTCGGCATTCTGATCCACGATACGGCACAACGGGGCAAAGGCTATGCCGCCGATGCGGTGGAGACCGTATGCAGCTATGCCCGCGACATGCTGCACCTGCATCAGTTATGGTGCAGCGTCGAAGCCGGAAATGCGGCGAGCCTCGCACTTTTCCGCCACGCCGGATTCTCCGAAACGGGGATCAGGAAAGAGTGGCTGCGGCTTGCCGACGGATTCCACGACGAGGTTTTCCTGCAAAAAATATTATGACCTGCGCCGGTTAGCACAACGCCACAAAACTAATCCGCCGCCGATAAGCCCAAACAGCTCCGGGAGGAAGGGGCCTCCGGGAGAAAGCTTCGAGAGGGGGCTTCGGGATGGCGCTTCGAAGCCATTCCCCGGCAGCCGATATGCCCAATGCGCACTTTTCTAACCCAAGACACGGGTAGTGCCCAGCCCGAGGACTCACACTTCACCCGGATCGCATCCCCGATAGCATGATGGGAATGCGCATCGTATCCGACACGCCTGTTCGCATCGCGATTTCAGGATACAACATCCCGTACAGCCGATAGGTTTCCACCAGGGAATGCCAACGCTTCGGTTCGGCATTGCAGTGGATAATTCAAAATCGGCCGGATCTTTGCGATCCGGCCGATCATACAACGGGGTATCGCGGGATGCCCCTGAAAACTCCCCGCAGGGCATACGCCGCAACAAAAACAACCGCACGGGTTTTCCGCCCGCGGGGAATGCGGCTACCTGCGAAACTTCCCCATAAAATTATTCCAAACGGCGCGAACCGTCCGAAATCACGACCTCGTACACCTTGGGTTCATGGCCGTACTTCTCGTTGAACCTCTTTTTCGCCGTGGCGATGAAGTTGTCGTAAAGTTCGTCCTTCACCAGGTTGATCGTACAGCCGCCGAAACCGCCGCCCATGATGCGCGAACCCGTCACACCGCACGCCTCGGCAACTTCGGCCAGGAAGTCCAGTTCCTCGCACGACACTTCGTAATCCTTCGACATGCCCCAGTGGGTTTCGTACATCCGCTTGCCGACCGTTTCGTAGTCACCCTTTTCGAGCGCATCGCAGACATCGAGCACACGCTTCTCCTCGCCGATCACGTAGCGGGCACGCTTGTAATCCTCCTCCGAAATCTTATCCTTGATGGCATCGAGCTGCTCCATCGTGGCGCCGCGCAGGAACTCCTGCCCGAGCATCTTCGCCACCCGCTCGCACGAAGCCCGGCGGTCGTTGTAGGGCGAACCCACCAGCTCGTGCTTCACGCGCGAATCGAGCAGGACGAGTTTGTAACCCTTGGGGTCGAACGGGAAATAGGCATACTCCAGCGAACGGCAGTCCAGACGGATCAGGTTGCCCTTCTTGCCGAAAACCGAAGCGAACTGATCCATGATGCCGCAGTTCACGCCGCAATAGTTATGCTCGGTGGACTGGCCGATCTTCGCCAGTTCGAATTTGTCGATGCCCAGCGAATAGAGGTCGTTCAGCGCAAAGGCATAGGTCGACTCCAGCGCTGCCGACGACGACATGCCGGCACCCAGCGGCACGTCGCCCGCGAATACCGTATCGAAACCGCCGATCTTACCGCCCCGCTTCTGCACCTCGCGGCATACGCCAAAGATATAGCGCGCCCAGCTCTCGGCGGGTTTATCTTCCTCGTTAAGCCCGAACTCCGAGCTTTCCCCAAGGTCGAGCGCATAGGCCCGCACTTTGTCCGTACCGTTGAGTTTGATGGCCGCCACGATTCCTTTGTCAACCGCCCCCGGGAAAACGAAGCCCCCGTTATAGTCGGTATGTTCCCCGATGAGGTTGATACGCCCCGGCGAGGCGAACATGACAGCCCCGGAGCCATAAATCTCCTGGAACTTTTTGCTGACTTTTTCTTTCATGGTCTATTCTGGTTTTAAGTTAAGGATTCCATCTCCACATCATACGAAGATAGGAAAAAATCCCGAAACTCCGATACATTTCGCAGAGAAATTGCACATACCGCTCCGCCCCCGTGTTTCGTTTCAAAATCACAGATGTCTCCCTCACGATGACATTACCCTGAAAAAAACACCTTTTACACCCCGCCGGACTTGTTATTCCGGAAATGTTTACTAACTTTGTTGAAGTTTCGATTTATAAGCGCTCAACCAACATTTCAAACGATATGACAAAAAAGCTCATCTTCGCCGCCACCCTGCTCTTCGCAGGAACTGCCGCGGCTTTCGCTCAGCCCAAGGTTATCGCGCACCGCGGCTACTGGACGGCGCCCAATTCGGCGCAGAACTCCCTGGCTTCGTTCTCCAAAGCCGATTCGGTCGGGGCCTTCGGCTCGGAAATGGACGTATGGCTGACTGCCGACGACAAGCTGATCGTAAACCACGACCGTATATACAAAGGTACCGAGATCGACATGGAGAAAAGCACGCTGAAGGAGATCACCTCGATCGTACTCCCCAACGGCGAGAACATCCCGACGCTGGACGCCTATCTGCGCCTGGTGGCCGGCAAACCCGACACCCGGCTGGTGCTGGAAATGAAATCGCTCTCCGACCTCAAGCGCGAAGACCTCGCGGCCGAGAAGATCGTCAAGGCGTTGCGCAAGTACAACCTGCTCGACCGCACCGACATCATCGCCTTCTCGATCAATGCCTGCCTGGCGTTCAAGAAACTGCTGCCCGACGGGCGTATCTTCTACCTGAACGGAGACCTCTCCCCGCGCAGCATCAAGGGGCTCGGCCTGACCGGCATCGACTACTCGATGCGCGTGCTGCGCAAGCACCCCGAATGGGTGGAACAGGCAAAAAAACTGGGACTGGAGGTGAACGTATGGACGGTCGACAAGGAAGAGGACATGCGCTATTTCATCGACCTGGGCGTGGATTACATCACGACGGATTACCCCGAGCGGTTGCAGGCTTTGCTGAAATAAACATACCGGGACAAAATATGACGGGCGGACTGTGGATCACAGCCCGCCCGTTTTCATCAGGCAGCACGTCATGCGTCGACGACGATCACCTCGATGCCGCGCTCGCGCAGCCGGTCGAGGTAAAGGGGCTGGATGCCATTGTCGGTGATGATGCGGTCGACAGCCTCCAGGTCGCAGATCTTGCTGAAGCCGCGGCGTCCGAATTTCGAACTGTCGGCCAGTACGATGACCTTCTGCGCGGCGTTCATCATCACACGGTTCAGCGCCGCTTCGAGCATGTTGGTCGTCGTAAGCCCGAATTCGAGGTCGATGCCGTCGACCCCGACGAACAGTTTGCTGCAGTTGAAGTTGCCGAGCATCTGTTCGGCAAAGGGCCCCACGACCGACACCGAACTGCTGCGGGTAATGCCCCCTAACTGGATCACGTCGACATTGGTGTCCTGCGAAAGGATCGATGTCACGGGAACGGCCGCCGTGATGACCGTCAGGTGTCCGACGGGCTTGATTTCGCGCGCGAGGAAGGCCATGGTCGTGCCCGACGCGATGATGATCGAATCGTCCTGCGCGACAAGGCTTGCGGCCTTGGCCCCGATGGCCCGTTTCTCCGCCACGTTTTTCTTCTCCTTCTCGTTGACGTGGCGGTCGCTGATATAGGGGCTGATAAGGATCGCACTGCCGTGCGTGCGGTAGAGTTTCTTCTGTTGTTCGAGGAAAGAGAGGTCTTTGCGGATCGTGACCTCCGAAACCTTGAACAACTCGGCCAGCTGCACGACGGATATGGAGCCGTTCTGCTGCAACAGTGCCAGGATCCGGTTATGACGCTCCGGAAGGCTCAAAATAGTCTCTTCGCCGGATTTATTCATAGGTCGATTAAAAATTTGGTTTTATAATGCAAGATACGAAAATAATCCGAAATTAGATCGAAACCTTCCGGAGAAATATTTTTTTCGGCAATATGTTGTGCTCCGAAACGAAATATTATGAAATAAAACATATTTTATTTTGAAATACAAAAAATCATATGTAATTTTGTTGCGAAACGAAATTCATGTATTTATGGAAAGACTTGCACAGATCAAAAAACTATCCGAGAAAGACAAGGTTTGGGATATCGTAGTGGTAGGCGGAGGCGCCACGGGCCTCGGCGTGGCGGTCGACGCAGCGACCCGCGGGCTGAGCGTAGCGCTGCTCGAAAAGACCGACTTCGCCAAATGCACCTCGAGCCGCAGTACGAAGCTCGTGCACGGCGGCGTCCGCTACCTGCAGAAAGGCGATGTCATGCTGGTACTCGAAGCCCTGCGCGAACGCGGCCGCATGAAAGCCAACGCCCCGCACCTGGTCAAAGACCAGGCATTCGTGATCTCGAATTACAGTTACTGGGATAATTTCCTCTATTTCTGCGGTCTGACCTTCTACGACATGCTCTCGTTCGGCTTCGGTTACGGCCGATCGAAATTCATTTCGGCAAAGAAAGTGATGAAATACATCCCCACTTCGGTCGAAAAGGGGCTCAAGGGCGGCGTCGTATACCACGACGGGCAGTTCGACGACTCGCGCATGGCGATCAACCTCGCACAGACATGCATCGAGAACGGCGGCACGGTCGTGAACCAGGCGAGCGTTACGGGGATCGTACACGACGATGCGGGACGTGCGGCCGGCGTGAAATTCGTGGACAACCTCACGGGCGAAGAGTACACAATCAAGGCCCGCAGCGTGGTGAACGCCGCAGGGTGCTTCGTGGACGACATCATGCACATGGACAGCCCTACGCACCGCAAGATGGTCACCCCGAGCCAGGGCGTGCACCTGGTGCTCGACATGAAATTCCTGCAGAGCGACTACGCCATCATGGTACCCAAGACCTCGGACGGCCGCGTGCTGTTCGCCGTGCCCTGGCACGACAAGGTCGTGGTCGGCACCACGGACATCGTACGTCCCAAGGCCGAGGAAGACCCGCGCCCGCTCAAGGAGGAGATCGACTTCATCCTCGGCACGGCAGGGCTCTACATGAACCCCGCACCGACCTACAAGGACATCCTTTCGGTCTTCGCAGGGCAGCGTCCGCTGGCGGCGCCCAAAAAGGAGGGCAAAAACACCAAGGAAATTTCGCGCAGCCACAAGATCATCGTTTCGGACAACGGGCTGGTGACGATCACGGGCGGCAAATGGACGTCCTACCGTCTGATGGCCGAAGATACGGTGGACAAGGCGATCGAGGTCGCCAAGTTGCCCGTCCGCAAGTGCGTGACCAAGAAACTGCGCATCCACGGCTACCGCAAGAACCCCAACCTGGCGGATCACATGTACGTCTACGGCAGCGACGAGCCCAAGATCCTCGACCTTATCAAGCAGCAGCCCGAGCTGGGCGAGAAACTCTCACCCAAATACGGCTATACCTATGCTGAAGTGCTGTGGGCCGTACGCGAGGAGATGGCCATGACGGTCGAGGACGTGCTTTCGCGCCGTGTGCGCCTGCTCTTCGTCGATGCCCGCGAAGCCATCGCGGCGGCGCCGAAGGTAGCCGCGATGATGGCCAGAGAACTGGGACACGACCAGGCCTGGGTCGATACACAGGTAAAGGATTTCACGGATTTGGCGAAAACGTATATCTTTGAACAAAACTGATCGCTGAACCATGTGGAAAATACTACGACCCCCTAAACACAAGCCGCCCGTCGCTGCGGAAAAAATAGACAAAGAGTACAAGCGGCTGCGGTTGCAGGTATTCATCGGCATCTTCATCGGATATGCCGGTTACTACCTTGTCCGCAAGAATTTCACGCTGGCCATGCCCCACCTTGTCGAAATGGGTTTCGACAAGGGTGACCTGGGCATCGCGCTCTCGGCGAACGCCATTGCCTACGGGCTTTCGAAGTTCCTGATGGGCGGCGTTTCCGACCGCAGCAACGCCCGTGTCTTCCTGCCGCTGGGACTGGTGTTGTCGGCGCTGGTGACGATGTTCCTCGGGACATCGGCCGGTATCTCGTCGATCATCATGATGTTCATCACGCAGTTCCTCATCGGCTGGTTCCAGGGTATGGGCTGGCCCCCGTGCGGACGCGTCATGACCCACTGGTTCTCGCAGAACGAACGCGGCACGAAGATGTCGGTCTGGAACGTGGCCCACAACGTCGGCGGCGGCATGATCGGCCCGATGGCGGCCTACGGACTGTTATGGTTCGGGTCGTGGCAGATCGGTACGTTCTGGTTCCCCGCCGTGGTGGCCATCGTGGTCGCAATGCTGGCATTCCTGCTGATCCGCGACACGCCCCAGTCGACCGGGCTCCCGCCCATCGAGAAATACCGCAACGACTACCCCAAAAATTACAGCGAGAAGTCGGAACAGGAGCTTACGACAAAGGAAATCTTCTTCAAATACGTACTCAACAACAAGATACTCTGGTATATAGCCTTTGCCAATGCATTCGTGTACCTGGTGCGTTACGGCGTACTGGACTGGGCGCCGACCTACCTGAAGGACATCAAGGGTTATGACATCAAGGATGTGGGCTGGGCCTACTCGGCATACGAATGGGCTGCCATCCCCGGCACGATCATCTGCGGATGGTTGTCGGACAAGGTCTTCAAAGGACGCCGGGCCATCACGACCATGATCTACATGGCACTCGTCGCGGTCTTCGTCGTGATCTACTGGAAAAACATGGACAGCGTACTGCTGGACAACATATCGCTGATCGCCATCGGATTCCTGATCTACGGCCCCGTGATGCTGATCGGCGTACAGGCCCTCGACCTCGCACCCAAGAAAGCCGCCGGGACAGCCGCCGGACTGACCGGATTCTTCGGATACTTCTTCGGCACGGCCATCCTCGCCAACATCGCCATGGGTTCGATCGTACAGCACCTGGGCTGGGACTGGGGATTCATCATGCTGCTCGCGGCGTGCGCACTGGCCTTCCTCTTCATCAGCTTCACATACCGGGAAGAACAATATTTGGTTAAACAACGGAAATAGCGAGGCTTCACGGCAGCCCGGACGGCCGCCGCGGAGCGGGTGGTTCCCTTTAATAGGATTGTTATGTTTGGGTGGGGCGTCAGCCCCGAATCGAAAAAGCCTTTAACTCCCGGTTAAGGGCTTTTTCATTGCCCCCGACCAGACGGTCGACCAACGCATGGAACTTCGGGGAATGGTCGTGATGGACGGTATGGCACAGCTCGTGGACGATGACGAAATCGCGCAGGTGTTCGGGAAGCACCATCAGGAAAAGGCTCAGCGAAATGTTGTTCGTCCCGGTACAGCTACCCCACTTCGTACGCGAGGCACGGATCGTCAGTTTGTTGTACTTCAGCCCCGTAATGCGGGAGATCCGCCCGATACGGTCGGGCAGGTCGGCCTTGGCGGCGCGCCGCAGCTCTTCGATGCGGGCTTTCTCCTCGGCAGGAGGCAACTGCGGCGGCAGTGCGGCACGTTTTCGGGCGAGCCGTTCGCGGGCGGCTTCAATCCACTCCGCCTTCTCGTCGAGAAACGCCAAAGCCCGCTTCTGCGACACCCCGCGGGGAAATGACAGCCGCACGGCGCCCGTCCCGCGCACGCTGATCGAAATGCGGCGTGCGCGGCGCGACTGAGAGAGGACGACCTCACCCAGCCGGGGATGTTCGACGGTCGTAAGCATGCCTAACGGGCCATAATGGCCGAGATATCCACATCGTCGAGGCGAAGCGCAGAATCCCGCCGTTCGATGCTCATACTGGAAAACAGGATCAACAACTCTTCATCCGAATAGGTCAGGAGTTCATCGGCAGCGTTCTCCAGCTCAGAGGGCAGGGGATAATCTCCCTTACCCGCATGCCGCAGTTGCCGCTGCAACAAGGCGGGTGCGGAAATTACGAATTCGGAGCGTTCCGTGCCGAAGTCGATCCGCAGCGTATCGTCCGCGAACCGGTAATACGGCCTGCGGCTCCGGTCGTAACGATTGTACGAAAGGTTGGCATACAGCACCCGATACCCTTGGGCAAGGTCGACGCGTCGCACCCCGTCCGGGTACACCGACACCCAGTTGTCGTTGGTACGGTAATCGTAGCCGTAGACCACATAATCGCGGAACAGATCCGGCACGGCCTCGCGGACTTTGCCGATCTCCACCCCGAACCGGGCGAAGGCCAGCGTATCATGGTCGGCAACATAATCGAGCGCCTCGTAAAGGCGGCGGTAATCCCGGCGCAGCAGGGTGTCGGGGACAAAGGCGTCCAGTTGCAGCCGGCCCTCGCCGTCGAGCATGTTAAGCTGTTTTGCCACACGGACGGCACGGCGCACCTGCGAGCCGGTCGCTATGCGCTGCGGTTCGAGCACAGGCAGGTAGGCCAGAGCCGCAAAGCAGACGAACCCCGCCAGGCCGACGTACAGGTAGCGCCCGGTACGGCGCGAGAGGAACAACAGCACGCAGAGCGTCATCAGCCCGCCGCAGACAAGCAGGTATACGCGCGGTTCGGTAAGCCCGTATTCGTTCGTACGACGCAGGACGCCGATCCAGAACAGCAGCTGCGTAGGCAACGACACCAGGCTGAAGCGATCGAAGAACCAGTCGTACATGCGTTTCTGCAACAACGGCTGCAACGCTTTGACCCCGAGAGCCAGCAGTGTGAACCCGAACACCAGATAGGCCACCCCGCCCTCGGGCAAAGACCACGTAACGAGAATCTTGACCATGTAAAGGCAGAGTATGGCAGTGTAGATCAGCAGTGCGGGCGTCACGATATAGTTCAGCAACACGTCGAGGATGCGGCTGCCGCGGCATTCGGCACCGGCCCAACGGTCGTACATCATCAGGAAAAGCACCGGGCCGACGAAAGTCTCGAAAAGGATCAGCGCATATATCCAGACATGCTCGATCCAACTCCCTTCGAGCCCGAAGATATAGGTCGTGGAGAAGAGGATGGCGGAGAACAACCCCAGCGCCACATTGGCGAAGAGCGCAGCGAGGATGCCCGAACGCAGCCACACCATGATGTCGTCGACGAACCGCTTGTTGCACACGGCACGGCGGCAGAGCAGCAGCGCCAGGGGCGCCAGGATGCCGAAGGTGATGAACGACGGCTCGCTGGCGAGCCAGTCCTCCAGACCTCCCCAGAGCGCGAACGGCACGAAAGGCGCCCAGCATACCCAGTAGACTTTCCGCCACGGCCCCGTCCCCGCAAGGTTATTGAAGGCCAGCGCAACAGCGAAGGCCAGCGGCACGAGCGCCAGCCTGACCAGGGTGTCGTCGCTGTCCGTCTCGTAGGCGACGAGGCAGCCGATACAGCCGAGGGCAATCAATCCCGCCTCCACAGGGTGCAGGCGCAGCATTTGCAGAAACCCCTCCCGAAGCCACTGCACGTAATGTCCGAGTTTCGCTTTCATGGTTTTCGTTTATTGTCCGATACGCTGGCGCACGACCTCGAAAAGCATCACGGCCGCTGCGGCCGAGACGTTCAGCGATTCGATATGCCCGATCAGGGGGATTGCCAGCTGTTCGTCGCAGAGTTTGAGCACCTCTTTCGAGATGCCCGTATCCTCGGCACCCATCACCAGGGCCGTAGGCTTGCGGAAATCGGCGTCGTAGAGCAGTTTGCGGCTCTTCTCGGTTGCGGCGACGATCTGAAACCCTTCGGTCTGGAGCAGTTTTATCGTATTGCGGATCGACCCCACACGGCAGACCGGGATCGTCGCCAGCGCCCCGGCCGACGAGCGGATCGCCTCGGCATTCACGGGGGCCGAGTTCTTCAGCGGCGTCACCAGGCCGTGCGCCCCGGCGCACTCGGCCGAGCGGGCGATGGCGCCGAAATTGCGGACGTCGGTCACCCCGTCGAAGATCACCACCAGCGGCGTCTCGTCCTCGGGCACCCGTTCCAGGATGTCGGCCAACTCGACATATTCGATGGCCGAAATCTGCGCCACGACGCCCTGGTGGTTGCCGCGCGTGAGGCGGTTGAGCTTTTCGACCGGCACCTCCTGCATCCGCACGCGGTGACGGATGCAGAGGTCTTTCAGCTCCGTCATCAGCTGCCCTTCGGCACCTTTGCGGATGTAAAGTTTCTCGATCTGGCGTCCAGCCTCGATGGCTTCGGCCACGGGACGTATCCCGAAAATAATGTTGTCCATAGCAGCTTATTTTTCATTTGCCCCGGGGCGGGCGGCACAAGGTTCAGCCGGGTTTCCCGGAAATCACTGTTCCTCGGTTAATTCGAGTTCGTACGATGCCTTCTCCCACTCGTGCATCTGGTGGTCGTAACGGGCTTTCAGGTCGTTGTAGGCCTTGTAGTCGGCTTCGTCGTAGGTGGTCGCCACAGCGAATTTGGCATCGTAGGCGGCGATCTGTTTTTCGATCGCGGCAAGTTCCGCCTCGATTCCCTCGACCGCCCGGCGCAGCTTGCGCAGCTGTTTCTCCTGCTCCTTGCGCTGCTCGTAGGTGAGTTTGCCGGAAACGGCGGCCCCGGGGTTCGGGGCTGCCTGCACGGCGGGTTTCTGCGGGGCCTCCCTGCGTTCGATCTCCCGGAGCGACTCCAGCTTCCGCTTTTCGAGGAAATAGTAGATCCCTCCGAGGTACTCCTTCACCCCGCCATCGCGGAACTCGTAGACCTTCTGCACCATGCCGTCGAGGAATTCGCGGTCGTGCGACACGACGACGACCGTGCCGTCGTACTTCATGATGGCATTCTTGAGGATGTCCTTCGAACGCATGTCCATGTGGTTGGTCGGCTCGTCCAGTACCAGCAGGTTGCGCGGTTCGAGCATCATGCGGGCCATGGCCAGACGTGCCCGCTCGCCGCCCGAAAGCACCTTGACTTTCTTGTCGATATCCTCGCCGCGGAACAGGAACGCCCCGAGAATATCGCGCAGGCGGGTACGGATGTCCCCCACCGCCACGCGGTCGAGCGTATCGTACACCGTGAATTCGCCGTCCATCAGGTCGTCCTGGTTCTGGGCATAGTAGCCGATATTGACGTTGGCACCGAGCCGCACCGAACCTTCGGTCGGCGTCAGCTGCCCGACGAGCATCCGCGCCAGCGTGGTCTTGCCTTCGCCGTTACGGCCGACAAGGGCGATCTTGTCGCCCTTCCCGATGATGAAATTCGCGCCGCTGAAGACATGCTTCGCCCCGAACGACATCCCGGCTTCGTTGATCTCGGCCACGATCTGTCCCGAGCGGGGTGCGGGCGGGAACTTGATATTGAGCGTCGCCAGGTCTTCCTCCTCGACCTCGAGCCGTTCGAGGCGTTCGAGCTGCTTGATGCGCGACTGCACCTGGTTCGACTTGGTGGGTTTGTAGCGGAACTTCTCGATGAACTCCTCGGTCTTTTCGATCATGCGCTGCTGGTTTTCATAGGCAGCCATCTGCTGCGCCCTGCGTTCGGCGCGCAGCACGACGTATTTCGAATAGGAAACCTTGTAATCGGTCGCTTTGCCCAGCGAGAGTTCGATCGTGCGATTGGTGACGTTGTCGAGGAAAGCTCGGTCGTGAGAGATCAGCAGCACGGCGCCGCTGTAATTCTTCAGGTAATCCTCGAGCCACTGGATCGACTCGATGTCGAGGTGGTTCGTCGGCTCGTCGAGCAGGAAGATCGAGGGACGGCGCAACAGCAGTTTCGCCAGCTCGATACGCATGCGCCAGCCGCCCGAGAATTCGCTCGTCGGGCGTCCGAAATCCCCGCGTTTGAACCCGAGCCCCAGCAGCGTCTTTTCGATATCCGCTTCGCGGGTCTCGCCGCCGAGGATATGGTAGTGATCCTGCGCATCGTTCAGGCGGTGCAACAGCTGCGCATAACCGTCGCTTTCGTAGTCGGTACGCTCCGCGATCTCGCGCGTCAGATGCTCGATCTCGGCCTCGAGGCGCAGCACCTCCCCGAACGCCTTGGCGGTCTCCTCGACGAGCGTCGTCGTATCGGCCACGCGCATGGTCTGCGGCAGGTAGCCGATCGTACAGTCGCCGTTCAGGGTCACGCTGCCCGAGGTCGGTTGCTGCTCGCCCGTAATGATGCGCAACAGCGTGGTTTTGCCCGCCCCGTTCCGGCCGACGAGGCCGATGCGGTCTTTGGGATTTATCAGGAACGATATGTTATCGAAGAGCGTCCAGCCCCCGTAACTTACTGTAAGGTTGTCAAGAGATATCATGGTCTGTCTAAAATCACGGCAAAGTTAGTGATTTAATCCGACATATCGTATCTTTGGACTCCGAAACGAACATTGTTATAGTATGGAGAAGTTGGAACGCTACCTGCGGTTCATCCGCGAGGCCGAACGGCTGAAAGACGTCCTGCGCACGGCACACACCTCGACCGGGAGGCACGAAAGCACGGCCGAGCACTCTTGGCGGCTGGCCCTGCTGGCCGCCGTCCTCACCGGCGAACGCCCCCGGCTGGACATGCAACGGGTATTGTTGATGTGCCTCGTCCACGACCTCGGCGAGGCATACGACGGGGATATCCCGGCCGTGGCACAGACGGCCGACGGAGCCAAGGAGGCTTCGGAACTGGCCGCAATGGACAGACTGACGCACCTGCTCCCGCCCGCGGTCGGGGCGGCTATCCGGGAGATATGGGAGGAATACGAGGCTTGCGAGACGCCCGAGGCGCGGTGGGTGAAAGCCCTCGACAAGGCGGAGACCATCATCCAGCATAACCAAGGTGCCAATCCCGCCGATTTCGACTACGGGTTCAACCTGACTTACGGCGCCGGTTATTTCCGCGACGATGAGTTATTGCGCGACCTGCGCCGCCTGCTGGACGACCAAACCCGGCGGCACCTCGTCCCCTGAGCCGCTGCGGAATGCAATACGGGCACGACACCCCGGCAAACCCCGGAACACGAAACGTCCGGAAACCCTGAAAATCCAGGCCGCCCCGCCCCCGGAATGTCCGTCTCGCCAGATGGTCAGACGTTGAGCATCCGCACGATTTCGGCCTGCGGGTCTGCGGCACCGAAAACGGCATTGCCGGCAACCAGCACGTCGGCACCCGCCTGATAAACCTCGCGGGCATTGTGCGACGAGATGCCGCCGTCGACCTCGATGACGGTCTGCAAGCCCAGCTCCCGGGCCATCGCCCGCAGGGCTTCGATCTTCCCGATCGAAGCCGGGATGAACGACTGCCCGCCGAAACCGGGTTCGACACTCATCACCAGCACCAGGTCGACCAGCGGGAGGATATCGCGCAGCACCTCGACCGAAGTCGCCGGCTTGATCGACACCCCGGCCTTCGCACCGGCCTTGCGGATCATTTCTATGCACCCTCTGGGATCGTACGTGGCTTCGTAGTGGAAGGTCACGATGTCGGCGCCCGCCTCGGCGAAACGCGCTACGTAACGCTCCGGCTCGACGATCATCAGGTGCACGTCGAGGCACTTTGCGGTCACCTTGCGGATGGCCTTCAGCACCGGGAACCCGAAGGAGATATTGGGGACGAACACGCCGTCCATCACGTCGATATGTACCCACTCGGCCGCACTGCGGTCGACCATCTGCGTGTCGCGTTCCAGGTGGCCGAAATCGGCCGAAAGCATCGAAGGTGCTACGATTCTGTTCATGGTTCGAATATTACTTACGACAAATATAGTCATTTCCCGGCAGTTTCCCACGCTTCGGAGCGGGATTCCGTCCCTGCAAACCCGGGTTTTGGGGTTCGGGGTTGCAGTTCGGGATTCCGAATGCCGGTTCCCTGTCGCACGGTCTTTCCGGGGATTCCGTCCCGAAAGAGCTGCCGGTCAGGATCTTTTCCGGTTCAGGGTGTCGATCCTCCGGCGTATCGCAATGCCGTTGGACAGCGAAAGCAGCAATGCAAGCCCTATGCCGCATACCCATGTAACGCCGACCCCGGAGGGGGCATACCCCTCCTGCAATGCCGCCAGTTCGGGCAGGTACCACATACGCACCAGCCACGACAGCACCACGGCCACGACGAGGACACCCAGGTTGAGCCACAGGGTCAGCAACCAATACGGCCGTGCTACACGCCCCGGTGCATAACCCAGCAGAAGCAGGGTCTCCAGTTTCGCGCTGTTCTTCTGCAAGAGCAGGAAAATGCTCAGCATCAGAATGTAGAAGGACATCACGCTGAACACCAGCCCCACCCCTCCGAGTCCTCCGGCCGCAAGTTGCAGGAAATAGGCAGCCTTCCCGTCGTCACGGCGGTCGCCTTCGGCCTCATAGCCCTTGCCGTCGAGGTAAGCCGAAATCGCGGCATCCACAGGGCGGTCGGTCTCGACGATGACCCGCGATGCCTGTTTCTCCCCGCCCTGGCCGAACCGCCCGTTCGACCAACGGATGAAAGACTCCGGAACGAGGATCGTATTGAGGCGGTTCGACAACCCGACGATACGGCCCCGGAACTGTTCAGTCCGCCCGTTGCCGGCGACCTCGATGCCGAGCGAAACCCGCTGGAATATCCCCTCCGAAATCTGCGGCAGCCCCTGCGACTTGGCAAACCCGTAATTGTAGAGGTTCAGGTAATTGCGCGGGATGATGATGGGGATATCCCCGTCGCCGGGTTCGTATTTCCACTTCCCGGAGGCGACATCGAGAAAACGGTCGGGCACCGCCTCAAAAAAGAGGTAGGTAGAGAGCTGTACGCCGCCCATGCCCACCGTCCCCTTCACCCGGTAGTCCGCCGGCGTGAAAGCCCCGACGTCCCGGACGAAAGGCTGTTCCTTCAACTCCTCCAGCTCCGCGGGGGTAAAGTCGCTGCTCCCCAGCCCGATCGTCTGGAGTGCGCCGACCCGTTTCGAAAGCACCAAATAATCGCCCCGCATGAACGAATCGGGGGCATCGAAGACCGGCATGACATCGCGGTAAGCCTGCACCGAGGTGAGCACGATGGTCATGCCCACGACCCCGGCGAGGGCGAAACCTACGGTCTGCGCGACGCTCAGATGGCTGCGCAACAATTTCCAAAGCAGCGTCATAGCGTAAGGGTTTTATGGTAGGGAAGCCCGAGCCGGCTGCCCACCGAGGTGACGACGATGCCCGCCCCCTGCGCCTGCGCCTCTTCCAGCAGCATCCCGCTGAGCAACTCCCCGTTAGCGGCATCGAGGTGGCTGACAGGCTCGTCGAGCAGGATGAAATCGAACGGCTGGCACATGCAGCGGATGAAGGCCACGCGCTGCTGCTGTCCGAAGGAGAGCTTATCGACCGGGGCATCCCGCTTGTCGGCGATACCCGCAGTCTCGAGCATTCGCCCGATCTGCTCCTGCGTCTTGAAATGCGTGAGCTCGTTTTTCAGGGCGATATTCTCCGCGACGGTCAGTTCGCCGAAAAGGCGCAGATCCTGGAAAAGCATACTCAGCGACCTGCGGCGCAGGGCACTCCACGCCGCGGCGGAAAAGCCGCGGCAATCCGCCCCGTCGAAGAGTATCCGCCCCGCGTAATCCTCCCGGATGCCGTAGAGAAAGTGGCACAGCGAAGTTTTCCCCGTTCCCGAAGCAGCCTCGAGCAGGCAGTACTCCCCCTTGCGGAAGGTCACCTCCTGCGACCAGACCCCCGAATCCCGCGGAGCCGCTTCCCCCGCGAACACGCAGGGCAGCACCCGTTGCAAAGTTATCGATTCCATACCTTCTTTATTTCAAGGTAAACGGCCGTTCGAATCCCGGACGGCCGTTTACCATAAACCCCGAAGGTTATTACAAATTGACCTCCGGTACGTACCGGCGGATCAGTTCGCCAATTTTGTCACAGACAGTCTTAAAGGAATTCTGCTCCTTGTCCGTCATATTGACTACGGCAGTCCCGCCCTTCATCGTACCATAGGCTTCCAGGTCTTCGAACATGGCCAGCACGGAGAGCGCGGCCTCGACCTGCGGGTCGACATTACCGCCGACAAGCTGCGCGGTCAGCGCGGTCACACCCTCGAAATCGACGTAGAAGCTTCCCGACTGGCCCTTGAATATCTTGCTCATCGAAGCCAGCGATTCGATGTCCGCACCGTCGAGCGCCGATTTCACGACCGCATCGGTCGTACAGTAAAGCACATCGCCCTTCACGCCGAACAGCACCGTGACACCGCCCATGCTGATCGTATATTCGCCTTCGCCCGCCTTCTGGATGGGCATACCGGAGAGGTTGGAGACGATCGTCTGCAACACGGCGGGATCCTTCACCTGGGCCAGCAGCGACGCTACGGGATACTGACCGTCGGCTGTCATCCCCGAGAACGAGATCACGCAGTCGCCGCTGAAAGCATCCATCACCTGCTTGACCATCGGGTTGGCCATCAGCATCCCGTAACCGGGCATTGCGGAGAATACCGAATACATCTTCTCGCCGTCGAGGCCGTAGGCCATCGCACCGATCGTATTCCGGGGTACGTAGCGCAACAGGGCGCCTGTCTGGGGCTTCACGTAGGCGTAGAAATCCATCATCTTCTGTTCGCTCTCCTTGTCCTTGTACGACACGGCGGCATCGCAAACGATCCGTCCCTTCTCGAAATTGACGGAACTTGCCAGCGTGGCACCCTTGAGGGCTTCCATCATCGGCATCGAACTCATCATCGGGTTGCTATCCATTATCGACACCAGTGCCGAATAGACCATCACCATGTTGATGTCGTTCTTCTCGGAGAGCTGCCCGGCAACGACTTTGTCACCCATCAGGCTCTCGCCGCTCTTCTGGGCAAAGAGTTTCTTAACGGCATCGAGTCCGCTTTGCGACGAACCCTGCGCGAAATAGAGCATGACAGCCACATCGTTGTAGGCGCACAACCCGCTCACGGAGCTGTCCTCGCCCAATGCGATGACCGAGATACCGCCCTCGTTCCGGGGTGCAATGCCGCTTTTCTCGTTGATACGGGCGAGCAGCGCGTCCAGTTTCGCCTTATCGCCGATAGGCAGCAACACACCGCCCCGGACATTCGGGGACTGCATCGCGCCATCCATCGAGATGAAGAAGAACAGGTCTTTTTTCAGGTCGATACCCGATTCACAGGGGTTCTTCAGCAGGGCCAGCAGGTATTCCTTCTCTTCGGCAGTGATGCCATCGGCCTTGTCGAGCTCGGCCTTGAGCCGGATGAAGAGCGGATGCTGCTCGATATCGCCGGCATCGCTCTTCTGCAGAAGCGAAGCGGGGTTGACCGACATCGTCATAAAGGAATCGGCAGGCAGGAAATTGCGGTAATCGGCACTTCCGCCGCAGGAAACAACCAGCATGGACACTGCAGCGAGGCAGGCCAGCTTCAGGGATCGTAACGTTTTTTTCATATTCGAAATTATTTGAATCCGTATTTGGAACAAACAAAGCTATAAAAAAATACGTAACAACCTGCGACATCGGGACTAAAAATTGCGTTGCGGGGCTAAATTAACGCACATGCCCCGGTACGGGGTGTTTTTCCGGGAATAAATTGCTATTTTTGCATGGAAACAGACACAAACGCACACGATGACTCCTACCACCCTTTTCATATTGGCCGCTACGTGCAGCCTGGCAGTGCCCGTCGCCCTGTTCCTCGTACTCTGGCGCAGGGACACCCGGCGGCTTGCCGCTGACAACCAAGCCTCCGAAGCCCGCGAGCGCGATGCCACGTCGCGGCTGGCGGCGGCCGAAGCCCGGCTGGCCGCCGCGGAACAGGCCGCGTCCGCGGAAAAAGAGCTGCGGCAGCGCTACGAAGAACAGGTGCAGGCGCTGACCGAGCAGCGGACACGCACCGAAGCGGAACTGGCGGCACTCCGCGCCTCGTCCCAGACCGAGATCGCATCGCTGCGCGCGAAGAACGCCGAGGATCGCGCGGCCGAAAAAGCCGAGCGCGAAAAACTGGAGGAGACCTTCCGGGCCCAGTTCCGCAACCTTGCGACCGAGATACTGGGCGAGCAGTCCAAACATTTCAAGGAGACCAACAAAGAATCGCTCGACGTGCTGCTCAAACCCTTCCGCGACAACATCGCCGAATTCCGAAAGCGCGTCGAGGACATCTACACCACCCAGACGGCACAGCGCGGCGAACTGAAGGCCGAGCTGAAAAACCTGATGGAACTCAACCGGCGCATCACGACCGAGACCACGAACCTGACGAACGCACTGAAAGGCAATTCGAAAGTGCAGGGCGACTGGGGCGAAATGCTGCTGGAAACGATCCTGGACAGTTCGGCGCTCATCAAGGGCATCCACTACGAAACGCAATACAACATCAAGGACGCCGAGGGACACAACCTGCGACCCGACGTCGTGCTGCACCTGCCCGAGAAGAAAGACATCGTCATCGACTCGAAAGTTTCGCTCACGGCTTTCGTAGGCTACACCTCGGCCGAAACCGAAGAGGAACGCCGCCGCTACCTCGCTGCCCACACGGCCTCCGTCCGCCAGCACGTCAATGAACTGGGACGCAAGGAGTACCAGCGCCTGCTCAACTCGCCCGACTTCGTCATCATGTTCATCCCCAACGAGCCGGCCTTCCTCGCCGCATTGCAGAACGACGCGGCCATCTGGTCGGACGCCTACGACAAGAAGGTCATCATCTCGTCGCCGACGAACCTTTTCGCCCTGCTCAAATTGGTCGCCGACCTGTGGAAATACAACGACCAGGACAAGAACACCAGGGACATCGCCGCATGCGGGCTGAAACTCTACGAACAGCTGGTGGCCTTCACCGGTTCGCTCGAAGGGGTCGGCACGGCGCTGGACAAGGCACGCGACGCCTATGACGACGCCTACAAACGGCTCTGCACGGGCAACGATAACATCATCCGCGTCGGGGAACGGCTGCGCAGGACGGCACGCCTGCAAACCAAGAAACAGCACTCCGCGCGCACGCTCGAAGCCGCCGGGGAGGACGACCTCCCAGGCATCCCCGCCACCGAAGCCGGGGGCGGGAATCCGGTTCCCGGAGCCGGAGGCGAAGAATAACCGAACTGCCCGGCGCACCAGCCCGGGAACACGAGAAGCGAGAAACAGAGGAACGCCGGAACAAAGGAATCCGGGAACAAAGGAATCCGGGAACGGTAGAAACCGGGAACGGTAGAAACCGGGAACAGAGGAACCGGGCACCGGAGCTCAGAGGAACATGGAAACCTGGAAAATATGGGCCGGGCAAAGCCCCCTGTAACATGTAAAAGCCCGCCGATGTTCGGCGGGCTTTTACATTTCCCGGCAGGAGATTTCCCATGTCGTGCGCAAAACCCGACTCACGGCCTGCTGGATTCCTTCCAGCTTTTGCGCATCCGCACTTCGATCCCCGGCGTTGCGTCGTGCGCCATCGTCTCCACAAGGTCGTCCCACACCTCCTGAACCCAGCCGACACGCTGCCGGCAATGCTTCAGCACCTCGACCGCCCAAATCTTCACGGCGACCTTCGCCCCCGGATCGACCGCCCACCGGGCGGCAGCCTCGGCAATCCGCTCCAGATCCCGCACCTGAGGCGTGAAACGCCCCAGCAGGTCGGCCATGACCTTTGCGAAATGGCGCCGGGCACTGGGATCGGCGCAGGCAGGGAAATCCGTCCGGCAAAACAGGCCGGCATAGGGCATGAACGAATCCGGGGCGTCGAAATAGATCTTTTCGAGCACATACGCACCCCGGAAAGCCACCTTGTGCTTCACGGCACGCGGCAACCCCTCGCAGCGGGAGGTCACCACCTCATACAGCAACCCCACGGCATCCGCATCGCGCACGTGCCGGGCCACCGTGTCGGCAAAATCGGAATAAAACCGCTCCGACAGGCATTTTATCAACTCCGCTTCCGTCATACCGATACACTCCCGCCGAAACCCCGATTCTGTGGGTTCGCCGTACAGCAACCCCGAAAAGCCCCGGGTCTTACGGCCATGCCGGACGCCACAGCATGAAAAACACCGTCAAAACAACTTTTTCTTCGACGTCGTAACGACAAAATCCTTCAGGTAGAAAGGTTCGAAATAGGCGATATCTTCCGTGCATCCCGCATCGAGCGCACGCTGGGCCAGCCGCGCAAGCCCGCGTGCGGAAGGGGCTACCTCGACAAGCACGGCGTCGGGCAGTATCCCGGCGCATTTGCGGGCCCCGCTGCCGAAGATCACGAACGGCCTCCCCTGCGAACGGAAGTGCGCAAAGCTCTCCCCGTCGACGACCTCGGCCGAAACCTCGTTCAGGGGCTTTCCGGCCGTATCGAATACCTGCGCATAGACCTCCATGCGGCGGGCATCGACCATCGGGCAGAGGCAGGCATGTTCCCAGTCGGGGACGGAAAGAATTCCGGCTTCGTAATCTTCGAGCGCCACTTCGGCCAGCGCATCGAGCGACCCGACGGCCACCAGCGGCTTACGCACCCCGTAGCACAGCCCCTTGGCGAACGAAACGCCGATCCGCAGCCCCGTATAGGAGCCGGGGCCCTTGCCCACGGCCACAGCATCCAGTTCGTCAGGCGCAATGCCCGTTTCGCGCAAAAGCTCGTCGACGAACACGCCGACCTTGCGGGCGTGGTCGCGCCCTTCGTCGCTCTCGCGCAGCGAAAGCAACTCCCCGTCCTTTGCAATACCGACCGAACAAACGTCCGTACCGGTCTCGACACATAGAATCAAGCTCATATCTTCGATAAATTCAAACTCAATCGTCCAGAATACCCAGATGCCCCAGCGCCCGGGCAATGCCGTCCTCGTCGACCGGGGCGGTCACGTAATCGGCAGCGTTCAGCGCCTCCTCGCAGGCATTGCCCATGGCAACCCCCACCCCCGCGGCCGACAGCATCGCCACGTCGTTGCCGCCGTCGCCGAAGGCCGCTACTTCCGCAGCCCGGTACCCGTAGGCGGACATAAATTCCCTCATGCCCGTGGCCTTGTCGATGCCTGCGACATTGATGTCGGCGAAAATCGGACACCATCGGCTCGCCGCAAGCCCGGGTAACTGCGCCATGACGCGCCGTTCGGCCTCCGTATCCAGATAGAAACACATCTGGCAGCACTCGCTCCGCTCGAAAAGCGCACGGAGGTCGGTCTGCTCGGGCACGGGATGCGCGACCATATGCGCCAGCCGTTCCACCTCGGGCGTCACTCGGTTGACGAATACGCCGCGCTCCAGTTCCAGCGCCAGCGGGAATCCCATCTGCGAGGAGAGCTCCATGGCGCGTTCGAAATCGGCCCGCGGAATCAAGTGCTGGCTTACGACACGCCCGTCGGCAGTCACACACCGGGCGCCGTTGAGCGACACCACGCCGTCGTAGGGAATCCCCTCGAGCGGAGCGAGGTCGTTCGCCGCACGCCCCGTAGCGATAAAGAGCCTGATGCCCTGCGCATGCGCCCGCACCAGCGCATCGCGTGCCGAGGCGGGTATTTCATGGGTCCTGAAACTGATCAGCGTACCGTCTACATCGAGGAAAATAGCTCGTATCATCGTTTGTAATTTTTCATCGCCTTGTCGATCTCACGCTTGGCATCGTTTTCCTTCAGGTATTCGCGCTTGTCATAGGTCTTCCGGCCCCGGGCAAGCCCGACCACGACTTTCGCCAGCCCCCGCTCGTTCAGGAACAGGCGCAGCCCCACGATCGTGAGGCCCTTGTCCTGCCCCGCGCGCTGGAGCTTGTCCAGCTCGCGGCGGTTGAGCAGCAGTTTCCGGTCGCGGCGCGGCGCATGGTTGTTGCAGGTGCCCCACCCGTATTCGGCGATGTTGACACCCCGTATCCACAGCTCACCCTTGTCGAAATAACAGAACGAATCGGTCAGCGAAGCCTTGCCCGCACGGATGGACTTGATCTCGGTACCGACGAGCACGATGCCCGCAACGTACTCTTCCAGAATCTCATAGTCGAACGTCGCGCGCTTGTTACGGATATTTATCTTTTTCTGTTCACTCATATATTCGGAATCGGCACAATAATTGCCTATTTATTCGCAGGGGTGGGAATCGGTCAAGGTAACTAATTCTTTTATCTTTGATATGTTTTACACATCTTTCTGTTTATTTTCTGTTTGCACACGGTATGCGTAGTGATACGTGTACGACCCGAGACCCGCCCCTTTTTTCTTTTAATATTCAAACCCCGGCATATCCCCGCCCGGCACTCCGCCGGGCGCGGGTCATAATATCAACCGCTGCAATTTCTTTGCAATCGTCACTTTCACCTTGTTGAACCCGGCCAGCCGCTGGATCACCTCGCCGACTTGCTCGTCCGTCAGGCTCTCGTCCGCGAGCTTGGCCTGCCACTCCTTGATATAGCTTTCGATCACCTTCGACTTGTAGAGCGTCACGGCCTTCGGCACCCCTACGGCCAGCATCTCGGCATCGCTTTCGACATGGATGTCCTTGCGCCGCCACAGCTGGCTGGCCACGTAATTGTCGTCCGACGTAAGGATGTCGACCGAGGCATTGCACACCTCCGGGTCGGGATGGTTCAGGAAAAAGTGCGCCGGGACTTCCACCCCCGTACCGAGAATCTTCCACTGCTCACGGTAAGTAGCCAAAATACTGTTGTATAACGGATTGCGGAACGCGAGCCCGTCGCTGTCCAGCTCCAGGAAGATCACCTCCGCGACGTTGCAGGGCACCATCGTGCGCCCCTCCTTGAATTCGAACGAACAATGGCCGTATTTGAGCAGGTATTTCACCAATTCGCGTTCGAGCGCCTCGCTGCTGCTCCCGGCCTCGACCTGCTTTACGAATTCCACCTCGGGCTGCGGAGGCTCCGCATGCCGCAATGCCGTCTGGCGGCGTACGAACTCGTCGGCCTCGCGGTCGCCGGTCGTCGCCATGCGCTTGCGCGCCACCTCCGAGATCAGGATGTTCTCGTCGATGTCCATGATCCGCGCGCACTCCTTGATGTAGACCGACCGCTGGATCGGATCGGGAATCTGTGCGATCGACTGCACCATGTCGGCGATCAGCGCCGCCTTCCGGATCGGGTCGCCCTGGGCGGCCTCCAACAGCAATTTTGCTTTGAAGGCCAGGAAATCCTGCTCGTTGGCCCGGATATATTCCTGCACCTCGGCCGCAGTGTGCGCCCGGGCGAAGGAGTCGGGATCCTCGGGTTCGGGCAGCAGCACCACGCGCACGTTCATCCCCTCCCGGAGGATCATGTCGATCCCGCGCAGCGAAGCGTGGATACCCGCCGAGTCTCCGTCGTAAATGACCGTGATGTTTTTCGTAAAACGGTTCAGCAGGCGTATCTGCTCGGTCGTGAGCGATGTCCCGGACGACGACACGACGTTCTCGACACCCGCCTGGTGCATCGAAATGACATCGGTATAGCCTTCGACCATGATGGCGAAATCGAGCTGCTGGATCGCCTTCTTGGCGAAATAGAGGCCGTACAGCTCACGTTTCTTGCTGTATATCTCGCTCTCGGGCGAATTCTGGTATTTGGCAACGGCCTTGTCGGTGCGCAGCGTACGGCCGCCGAAAGCGACGACGCGCCCCGAAATGTTATGTACGGGGAAAATCACCCGGTCGCGGAACCGGTCGTAGAGCGAACCGTCGCTCTCGCGTTCGAGCGAAAGGCCGGTAGAGACGAGGAACTCCTTTTTATATCCCGCCGCCAGCGCATCCTTCGACATCCGGTCGCCGCGCGCGGGGCAGAACCCGAGGCCGAACTTCTTGATCGTGGCGTCGGTCATGCCGCGTTTCTGGCGGAAGTAAGCCATGCCCACGCTCAGCCCCTCGGTCTCGTGATGGAGGTAGTTGGCAAAATAATCGGCCGCCCAGCCGTTGAGTGCGAACATCGACTCGCGGTCGTCGTTGCGGCGTACCTCTTCCTCGGACATCTCCTTCTCCTTGACTTCGATGCCATAGCGTTTGGCCACCATCTTCAGGGCTTCGGGATAGGTGATGTTCTCGTGCTCCATCAGGAACGTGACGGCATTGCCGCCTTTGCCGCAGCCGAAGCATTTATATACCCCCTTCGAGGGCGACACGACGAACGACGGGGTTTTCTCGTTGTGGAACGGGCAGCAGGCCTGGTAGTTCACGCCCTTGCGCTTGAGCGTGACGTACTCGCCGATAATATCCACGATATTGGCGGCTGCATAAATGCGGTCTACTGTTTCCCTGTCGATCATGTCTGCAAAGATAGCAATAATTCCCCAACCCTTGGCGGGGTGCAAAAAGATTTTGCCCGGCGGAGAGGGTCAGTACCCGGCATTGCGGATGATGTCCAGTTCGGCACGTATGTTATCGTTCATATCGCGGAACATCATCAGGTAGGCGGGAATCGAGCCGCGGGTTATGAGCCCCGCGCAAAGCGTGTCCTCCATCAGGCGGCGGAAGCGGTATTCCAGCCTTTCGTGCGGCGAAGTTCCCCGGTAGCTCCAGTCGAGCCTGCCGCTCTCGTACAGGTGCTGTTTCGCCCCTATGACATTGGCTACCATCTTGTCCTGCTGCCGCCAGAAGGTCGTGATGACATTGCCGATTTTAGTGACCGATTCGACGACTTCGGGTTCATGCACCGCGCTCAGCGCCCCCGAAACTTCGAGTATCTTCATCCCGACGGGCGAATAAACATCCCCGCGCACGGAGAAGAACATGCCCAGGGCATAACGAAGCGTATCTTCGGGGATTTCCGCCAATTCCTTCCTGGCGTATGCGACGGCACATTTCCGCAGGGCACTCATCCCCGCCGTATAATCATCGAGCAGCCCCTCCGAAATTTTGAGATGCCGCTCCACGTCGATCTTGAACAGTCCGACGATCTCCCGGGCATCCTGCCGTTTCTGGTAGTTCGTAATAAGCCGCTCGCCTCCGAACGTGATGACGATACCCAGGATCACGGCCAGAAAATTGGGCCAGAACGACTTCCAGCCTTCGCTTTTAAATAGCTTCATACGTTACAGACGATTTACCGGCACAAAGATATACAATATTACCGAATTACCGAAGATATGGCGTGGCGGGACAATTTTAACTGTCCCCGGTACGTTTTCGAAACAGACGCACCGTCCCCGGCCAAACCGGGGCGGCATTTCACCATACCGTTTTTTTTACCTACTTTTGCACCATGGATTTCAAGTTGGTATCGGATTACGCCCCGATGGGCGACCAGCCGGAAGCGATCGCACAGCTCGTCGGCTCGATCCGGCACGGCTCCAAACATAACACCCTGCTGGGGGTGACAGGCTCGGGAAAGACCTTCACCGTGGCCAACGTCATCGCGCAGCTGAACCGCCCGACGCTCGTCCTGAGCCACAACAAGACGCTCGCGGCGCAGCTTTACGGCGAGTTCCGCAATTTCTTCCCGGAGAACGCCGTGGAGTATTTCGTCTCCTACTACGACTATTACCAGCCGGAGGCCTACCTCCCCTCGACGGACACCTTCATCGAAAAAGACCTTTCGATCAACGCCGAGATCGAGAAACTGCGCCTGCGCACCGTAGCCACGCTGCTGTCGGGGCGCCGCGACGTGATCGTCGTATCGAGCGTATCGTGCCTCTACGGCGCAGGCAACCCGGCGGATTTCCATGCCACGGCCATCAACATCCGGGTCGGGCAGGTCGTCAGTTACAAGCATTTCCTCTACAAGCTGGTCGAAGCGCTCTATACCCGCACCGAACGCGACCTGGAACCGGCGACGTTCCGCGTCAACGGCGACACGGTGGACATCATGGCGGCCTTCGGCGAGTTCGGCAGCCAGTGCTTCCGCGTAATGTTCTACGACAACGAGGTCGAGGCCATCCAGACCATCGACCCCGCGACGGGGCAGCGTATCCACACGCTCGACAACCTGACGCTCTACCCCACGAGCCTCTTCGTAACCACCAAGGAGCGCATCAACTGCGCCGTACAACAGATATACCTGGATCTGGGCAGGCAGATCGAATTCTTCGAGCGTGCCGGACGCACGACGGAGGCGCAGCGCATCAAACAGCGCGTGGAATACGACGTCGAGATGATCAAGGAGCTGGGGTACTGCCCCGGCATCGAAAACTACTCGCGTTATTTCGACGGCCGCGCCGAGGGCACGCGCCCCTTCTGCCTGATCGACTATTTCCCGAAGGATTACATGCTCGTCGTAGACGAAAGCCACGTCACGCTGCCGCAGGTACATGCCATGTACGGCGGCGACCGCGCCCGCAAGGAAAACCTCGTGGAATACGGATTCCGTCTCCCGGCGGCCAAGGACAACCGTCCGGTGACCTTCGCCGAGTTCGAGCAGTTGCAGGGCACGTCGATCTACGTGAGCGCCACGCCCGCCGACTACGAACTGATGAAGAGCGAAGGCGTGATCGTCGAGCAGCTGATCCGCCCCACGGGGCTGGTCGACCCGCCGCTCGAGGTGCGCGTTACGGCCAACCAGATCGACGACCTGCTGGAGGAGATCGACAAGCGCGTGAAAGACGACGACAAGGTGCTCGTGACGACCATCACCAAACGCATGGCCGAGGAACTTTCGAAATACTTCGACCGGGTGGGCGTACGCAACCGTTACATCCACTCGGACGTGGATACGCTGGAACGCATCCAGATTCTGGAAGACCTGCGGGCCGGAATGTTCGACGTGCTGGTGGGCGTGAACCTGCTGCGCGAAGGCCTCGACCTGCCCGAAGTGGCGCTGGTGGCGATCCTCGACGCCGACAAGGAGGGCTTCCTGCGCAACGTGCGGTCGCTGACGCAGATCGCGGGACGTGCCGCACGCCATTCGCAGGGCAACGTGATCCTCTATGCCGACACCTGCACCGACTCCATGCGCTTCGCCATCGAGCAAAGCAACCGCCGGCGCGAGAAACAGGTGCGCTACAACATGGAGCACGGCATGCTGCCGCGCCGGGCGCAGAAAAGCGGCACGGGGCAAAGCACCCTGCTGTCCGCGCGCACCGACGTCCCGGAGATAGCGGCGGCCTACCCGCTCGCCGAAGACCACTACATGGCCGCCGCGGACGTACAGAAGACCTATGTCGCAAGCGAGAACATCGACACGCTGATCGACAAGGCGCGCGAGGACATGGAACGTGCGGCCAAATCGCTCGACTTCCTCGCCGCCGCGAAATTCCGCGACAGGATGTACGAACTGCAGAAACTCAAGGAGGAGAACCGGAAAGGCTGACACGCCCGGCCCCGCGGTTATTCGCGGACGGCGTTGCGGAAGGTGAAATACTTGGCGGCCAGGTAGCTGTACACCATCGTCCCCAGCGAGGCCATCATTTGCGAAGGCGTCGCCCAAAACCCGCACAACTCGACGAAGAATTTCAGGAAGAGATAATTGACCACCACCGAGCCGGCGACGGAGAGGAGGTAGCGGAAAAGCTGCGTCCCCGTGGCAAGCGGCGAACGGCGGAACGCCACATGGCGGTTCAGCCAGAACCCCGTGAAGAAGGTCAGCGGAAAAACGATCAGCATCGCCGCGACATGCGGGGAAACCGCGATGAACCCGAGGTCGAGCAGCTCCTTGTCGAGCACGAAATTATAGAGCAGGAAATAGCATCCCCAGCCGAAAACCACGTTCGCGCCGCCGCAAACGGCATAACGGAACGTCTGGCGCGGCAATAGCGCAGAAACAGGCCGGTGGTAGAACCAGTCGATGAAACGGATTATCAGCTCGGAAAGACGCATCAACGGGCAGTGTAAGTCCACAGCCCGGGGAAACGGTCGCTATAATTACGGATGAACAACGTACATGCCTCCGCATCGGGCGCCTCGAAAGGTGAAACCATGAATTTATTGCCGAAACGGTAGACCCCGCAGCGTACCGATGCATCCCTGGCTTCGGCATCCGCGGCGGCACGGGCCGCATTTTCCGGCGTACTGAAAACCCCCAACACGACATACCGGTGTCCCGAAACGAGCGATGCAGGCTCCGTGGAGACCCGTGGCGCCGACCCGGGACGCTGTCCGGCAGGTTTGGCATCCGCACGGGTTACAGCTGCATCCGCACGGTCACCGGCGCTGTTCGCCGTCCCGGCCGCACCCGCAGCACTGCTCCCGGCAACGTCGGTTTCCGCAGCCTTCGTTCCCGCAACTGCCGTCGCAGTCCCGTTGTCCGTCACACCGGCCGTCGCGGACGAATCGGCGGGAATCCCCGCATCCGCGGCGGGCAAGGTGCGCGCAACTTCGGCGGCCGCACCGGGTTCCGGAATATCGGAAGAATTGATGCGCAGGAATTCGGCGCCGCCGAAACCCGCCGCAATCACGATCGCCGCGATGCCGACCCACAGCGCCCAGTCCAACCGGCGGGCAGGCTTGATCCGCACGGGCTCGTGCCCCTGCGGGTTTAGCAGCCTGTCGAACGCGGGTGCAAGCGTAAAATTCTTGAATTTGAGCACGCCGACGCCCTCTATGGTCAGCACGTCGCCCTCGCGCGTGCGGGAAAGCCAGCGGTCGTAAACATCCTGTGCTCCGGCAGCGTCGCAGTGCAGCGTACGTGCCAGTTCATCGGCAAGCGATACCCCCTGCTGCTGCGAAGAGAAGGATACCACGCGGCAAGGAGGCTGGACAGAGCGTTTGGAAAGCCGCCTGGCACCGCGCCGCTCGACAAAGAGCGACCCTACGCCGGGCAGGAACACCCCGCTGCCGGCGGCAAGCAGGTTGCCGACAAGGCGGTTCACTTCATCGACCATCGGGTAATTGCTCATCGTTTCTTCTTTTTTGGAGTTGCTGCCGGGGCTTTCGGCACCGGGGCGGGGGTAACTTCGGGCTCGGACAGCCCCCGGTAAATCATGTAAATACCCAGCACGATAAACGGAATGCTCAGCCATTGCCCCATATCGAGCACCCATCCCTGTTCGAACGCCTCCTGCTCGGTCTTGATGAACTCGATGAAGAAGCGCGTCAGGAAAATCCCGAGCAGCCCGATGCCGAACAGGATGCCCGGACGGCGCCGCGCGATGTCCTTCGCATAATAGAGCCAGCAAAGGATGCCGAAGGTGATCAGGTAGCAAAGCGCCTCGTAAATCTGGGTCGGGTGTACCGCCGCGGGGGCGAATTCGTTCACCCACTTGGCCGAGCGGACGAATTCGAAGCCCCACGGCAGGGTCGTGGCCATGCCGAAGATCTCCGAATTGAACAGGTTGCCCAGCCGGACGACGGCACCGCCGATGCCCACCGCGATCATGATGCGGTCGAGCGACCAGATATAGGGCAGCTTGTTCTTGCGCGAGAACAGCCAGAGGCCGATCAAGAGGCCGATGGCGGCGCCGTGGCTGGCCATGCCACCGTCCCGGAAACCCGTGATGATCGTCCACGGCTTGCTGAGGTATTCCATCGGGTCGTAGAAGAGGCAGTGCCCCAGCCGCGCCCCGATGATCGTCGCCAGCGTACCATATATAAAAATCGACTCGGAGACCTTCGGCGGAAGCCCCTCGCGCTTGCAGAAGTTATCGAAAAACTTGGCGCCGATCAGGATTGCCAGCGCCCACATCAATCCGTAATAGCGGATGTCGAGCGACCCGATGGAGAAGAACACCGGGTCGAAATTCCAAACGATGCTTAACGGTCGTATCATTTATTCAGTTCTTGCAGGTTGACTTTTTTGAGCGTGAACGAGAAGGTGCTCCCCACGCCGGGTTCGCTGCGCACGCTGATGCGTTCGCCGTGCGCTTCGATGATATGCTTCACGATCGCCAGTCCGAGGCCGGTACCGCCCTGCTCGCGCGAACGCCCCTTGTCGGTACGGTAGAATCGCTCGAAGACGCGGGGCAAATCCTCCTTACTGATTCCCAATCCGTTATCCTCCACCTCGACAAGTATTTTGTCGAGCATGTCGCGGAAATGGACGCGCGTCAGACCGCCCTCCTTCCCGTAGCGGATCGAGTTGATGACGAGGTTCACGATGACCTGACCGATGTAATGTTTGTCGGCCAGCACCCAAAACGGCGAGGGAAGGTTGTCGGCGCCCTTGATCGAAATCCGGATGCCTTTTTTGTCGGCCTCCATCTCGGCCTGCTCGGCGATCTCCTTCGTCAGCGCCACGATGTCGAACTTCTCCATTTCGAGGCGGTTCATGTTGCTCTCCAGCTTGGAGATGGTATCCAGGTCGTTGACGATATTGATCAGGCGATCGATGCTCTTCTCGGCCCGCTCGAGGTATTTGCGGTTGATGAGCTCGTCCTCCAGGCCTCCGTCGAGCAGTGTCGAGATATACCCCTGGATATTGAAGATCGGGGTTTTGAGCTCGTGCGCCACGTTGCCCAGGTATTGTTTGCGGAACTGCTCGGTCTCCTTGAGGCGGGCGATCTCCTTGTCGTTCGTATCCGCCCACGCCGTGAGTTCCTCGCCGATATTCTCGACGTGCTTGTCCTTCAGCTCGGAGAAAATCTCGTGCGTATGCACGTCGCGCGAAAGCACGATGGAATAGATCGGTTTGAGCTTGTAAGCCACATACTTGCGGATGATGAACAGCGCCACGAGCGCCACGACGACAAAGACGGCGCCGCAGACGCACAGCGTCACCCACCACACCGCATCGAGCAGCGTCATCGTCCCGGCCACAATGGCCGTTGCGAGGAGCGCGATCCACAGCGATGCGCCCTCTTTTGTTTTGATGTATACCATAAGGCTTACTTCGTATAATTTTGCATGAGACGGGCGATGTACTTGCCCACGATGTCGAATTCGAGGTTCACGACCGAACCCACGCCGATGCGGCAGAAATTCGTATGCTCGAACGTATAGGGAATGATCGCCACGCGGAACGACGACTCCTTCGAGTCGCAGACCGTCAGGCTCACGCCGTTGACCGTCACCGACCCTTTCTCCACGGTACAGAGCCCACCGCCCTGCGGTTCGTAGGCGAACGTATAGTACCAGCTGCCGTCGGCGTCCTCGCGGGCCGTGCATACGGCCGTCTGGTCGACATGCCCCTGGACGATATGCCCGTCGAGCAGCGCATCGGGTTTCATCGAGCGTTCGAGGTTCACCAGATCGCCCACAGCCAGCAGGCCGAGGTTGCTCCTGTCGAGCGTCTCCTTCATCGCCGTGACCGTATACGTATCATCGCGGATGTCCACAACTGTCAAACATACGCCGTTATGTGCTATGCTCTGGTCGATTTTCAACTCGCGGCAAAAGTCCGCGCGCAGCGTAAAATCCTTATTCTGACGGTCGGTACGGATGTCCACGACCTCCGCCATGCGTTCCACGATCCCTGAAAACATATTCTCAACTGTTTATTATCAATTTGCCTTTAACTTTATATACCGAGCTTATATCACTGACATTCAGAATTATGTCATCGTAATTCTCCCGGTCGCCGGCCACCAGGCGGAGTTTGTCCTCCCCGTCGGCGAGCCGAACTATTCGCAAAGTTACAATTTTTCGGCTGACAATCACATATTCTCCCCCGGGAATAATTGCATCCCGGTCGACAGCCTTCAGCAAGACCACCGCCCCCGGCGGCAGGGCGTCCCCCATGGCACGTCCCATGTAACACATGGCAAGGTCGCACTCGCCCGCCTGAGGGATGACCAGGCTGCTCTCGGCCTCGAGGTGGGCGACGTGCGCGATGGCCTGTTCGGCATCCACATTATAAAAAGGTATCTGGGCGCCGCGCAGTTTCTCGTCCGCAAACATCTGCCCTTCTCCCGTCAGCAGCCACAATTTATCCACCTGCGGGAATTTGGAGACGATGCGGTCGGCCACATCGAGCGAAATGCCGTTATTACCGCGTTTAATCTGGTAGAGGTTTTCGCCGCGTGCAAGCCCGATATGACGGGCGAAGTAGTTGGTCGACATGTTCGCCCATTTGATTACGGCTTCGATCCTCTGCCAATTATTCTGCTTTTCTCGCATTTTATTAGTAAAAATTAAAAAAAATTTGCATCTTTGCACTCCCGGTCCCGTAGTTCAATGGATAGAATATAAGATTCCGGTTCTTACGATATGGGTTCGATTCCCGTCGGGACTACAAAGGCACAAGCGCACAGATTGCTGCGCTTGTGCTTTTTTGTTAGCGTCAATTCACAATCATTTATTCAACAAAAATAAGAACAAATTTTCATTAGTCAATAAAAAATAGCACAATTAAGCCACAAAATAATACATTCGGACATAATACCGGAAAGTCCGTACCCGAAGCGATACGGACTTTACCAAGACGTATTTCACGCCCCCGGGGACGTGCAGGTATGGGATATCAGCTGAGCGTCAGAATGAAAGGCGTACTCCGAGGCGGAGGGTCAGCGACAAGGAAGAATCGGTGCGCGAAGTGCGCAGGGTGGTTTCCGTAAAGTAGTGCGAAACCTCGGGCTCAAAGTAAAGCCCGACATAATTGCCGAGGCGGTACTGTGCCCCGACGGCCCCGGCCACCGACCACTGGACTTTGGGTTCGTCGACGGATTTGGTGCCGAACTTGGCGGACACGCATTTCTCGAGCATACCGCCCGCGCCCACGTACATCGAGAAACGCCCGGTTTCGAGGAACTGCCAGTTCAGGCGCAGGGGAACCCCGATGAAGTGGAGCTTCTGGCTGATATCCTCGCCGCCGGACTGCATGCTCACGTCCGACCATAACAACGTATAGTTCACACCGCTTTCGAGCGACAACCCGTACGCGAACTCCTTGCGCACCGAAAGGCCGAAGCTGAGCGGCTGGTGGTGGCGGAACGAATAATCCTCGTAATTGTATTTCAGCTGCGCCATCGTACCGTTGGTGCCGCCGACCAATACGTCGGACATCACCAGGTGGGAACCGACGCCGCCCGACGCCCCCGATGAGCCGGTCACGCCGCCTGCGGCGAAGAGCGAAACCGAAGTCCTGCGCCGGGGCCGCCTGTGTTCCTGCATGTCATCGGCCAGGTAATCGTACGTGCCCGGGTATTTGCGGGACTGTACGGTCTGCCCCGCACCGTCCTTACCCCGGGTTCCGTCCGTGGCGGACGCCTGCCCTGCGACAGCAGCACGCACGGCCGACCGTGTGCCGGCCGAAGTGGCATCCCCGGCACCGGCAGCCGCTGCGGAACCGTTTCCGGCGGCCTCGTTCCCTGCCACTGCATTTTCCGCGGCCACACTACCGGCAGCCGCATTTTCAACAGCCGCATTCCCGGCGGGCGCAGCTCCGGACGTCAAAGCCGCGGCGCGGCCGTCCTCGAAGCCCCGCATATCGGCGGCGGCAAGGGCATCCCGTCCCGGTGCAATCCCGGGAGCCGTCCCCGCACCGGACTCCTCGCCCGGCAGCGCCGCAGCCCGCACGGCCTCTTCGGTCGGAACGGCTGCGCGGAGCGTCCCCGCGAGATTCCCGTCACCGGCTCCCGCCGGTGTCTCTTCGACCTGTGTCATGTCCGCAGCAGAGCTGCCGCTGTCCGTCGCTGTTGCAATAACAAACCCTTTATCCCCTAAATCCCGGTTTTCATGCAGCAGGTATCCCCCGCCACCCAGGAAAATCAGCACAGCGGCGGCAGCGGCAGCAATCCGCGGCCACTGGCTACGCAACACGGAGATACGCGGAGCAGGCCCGAGCTCGCGCTCCAGACGCGCCCAGCCGTCGGCCGGGGGTGTCACCTCGGCGTCCCGGAGCGCACTCCGCATTACGTCTGTCCAGTCTTTATTTTGTTTCATAATTTAATGTGTCTCCATATAGGCCCCTATTCTGCGAGCCAGCAGTGCCCGCGCGCGGAATAACTGCGACGAGGAACTTTTTTCGTTGATCCCCAGCATCTGCGCGATGTCGCGGTGCGAATAGCCTTCGATGCAGTAGAGGTTGAACACCGTACGGTAACCGTCAGGCAATTCGCTGATGAACCCCATCAACACGTCGCGCGGGAGGCGTGCCAGCTCCGACGGGTCGGGCTCCGGGATGTCGGGCAACTGCCGCCCTTCGTCGAGCGCCGTCATGCTCAGTTTGTTCCGGCTGCGGAGCCATTCGAGCGCCACGTTCACCGTGATCCGTTCCATCCAGGCACGCAGGGAACCGGGGCCGCGGTAGGAAAAACGGTCGAAAGCACCGTAAATCTTCAGGAACGCATCGTGCATCAGGTCTTCGGCGGTAGAACGGTCGCCCGAATAACGGAGGCAGACGGCCAGCAGACGGCCTGCATAGCGGTCATACAGCTCACGACGGGCCGCATTATCCCCTTTTCTGCACCCCTCGGCCAGTATCTGCTCCTCCATTCCCATATTTGCGTTCATCTTATAAACGGTGTAGCCATCAAAAGACTGCACGGCACCCGAAAATTTTTATACCCGTGCAGTATTCCGCCCCGCTCTGCATTTAATCAGTGAAGATAACGCAAAAATAATTATAAATATGAAAAGATTTGGATTATTTCTTCTCGTGACCATGGCTGCGGCCATTTTCACCTCCTGCAACGATTCGGACGGGGACTACCCCAGGCTTTCGGCTTTCGCCACGGTAAAGCCGCTCGAAAATAACGATTTCTTTGTCGTTCTCGACGATGGCAAGACGGTGTACCCGGGCGACAAAAGCCGCATAGGCAGCTATAAGGCCGAGGAAGGCCAGCGCGTCATCATCTATTTCAACCTGTTGAATAACAAAGTGGAAGGATACGATTACAACATGGCGCTCTATTACATACAGGACATCTACTTGGGCGGCACGAAAGTCGTGACCACCCAGGAGGAACTCGACGCGTTGGAAGACGACAAAACCAGCTTCAAGGATGCACGCCTCAACAACAACTACCTCAATGTCTGGATCGGGTTCAATGCCTGTGACCTCACGAAACACACCTTCCTGCTGGTACGCAACGACGTGACGGAGATCGCCCCGGAATACACGGAAGAGGGGTACCTGAACCTCGAACTGCGCCGCGACGCCCACGGCGACGAAGGCGGATACAACTACGACCGCTATGTCTCGTTCAAGCTGGATTCCTTCAAGGAGGATCTCGAAGGCAAGAAAGGTATCATCCTGCGTGTGAACACCCGCATGAACGGAGTGAAATACATAAAGATCGAGTTGCCGCGTGAGCAATAGCCGGAGCTTCCGGCAGCGACCCCGGCCCGCATATCCTGCGGGCCGGATTTTTTTTCGCCCCGCCGCGGCAAAGTAGCGCAAAATCGTTATCTTTGCAACATGTCAATCGTACGCAACACAGAGAGCGATCTCGAATTCGAAAACAAGATACGTCCGCAGGAGTTGGAAACCTTCTCCGGGCAGGACAAGATCGTCGACAACCTCCATATTTTCATCAAGGCGGCGCTCATGCGCGGCGATTCGCTCGACCACGTACTGCTGCACGGCCCCCCGGGACTGGGCAAGACGACCCTTGCCAACATCATCGCCAACGAAATGCACGCGCAGCTGCGCGTCACATCGGGCCCCGTGCTGGACAAGCCGGGCGACCTGGCCGGGCTGCTGACCAACCTCAACCCCGGCGACGTGCTTTTCATCGACGAGATACACCGCTTGAGCCCGATCGTCGAGGAGTACCTCTACTCGGCGATGGAGGACTACAAGATCGACATCGTACTCGACAAAGGCCCTTCGGCACGTTCGATCCAGATCGAGCTGGCGCCTTTCACGCTGATCGGCGCCACGACCCGCAGCGGGCTGCTCACATCGCCCCTGCGCGCGCGCTTCGGCATCCAGTGCCATCTGGAATATTACGACGCCCCGGTACTGGCCGGCATCGTCAGGCGTTCGGCACGCATCCTCGACGTCTCGATCGACGACGATGCGGCGCACGAGGTGGCCCTGCGCTCGCGCGGCACGCCCCGCATCGCCAACGCCCTGCTGCGCCGCGTGCGCGACTTCGCAATGGTCAAGGGCGAAGGGCACATCGATCTGGAGATCACCAGAATCGGGCTTTCGGCGCTCAACATCGACTCGCGCGGCCTCGACCAGATGGACAACAAGATACTCGGCACCATCATCGAGAAGTTCAGCGGGGGCCCCGTCGGGCTGAATACCATCGCCACGGCCGTCGGCGAAGACGCCGGCACGATCGAGGAAGTCTACGAACCGTTCCTCATCAAGGAAGGGTTCCTCAAACGCACGCCCCGCGGCCGCGAAGCCACCGAGCTCGCATACAAACACCTGGGTTTCACGCCGCCGGGCGGCACCGAAGCCGCGCTATTCTGACGTTCCACTCCGCCTCACCCAATCCCTTATACGCCATGCGCAACTTCACAACCTCACTGCAACTCATCGCCGCCACCGCGATGCTCACCGCAACGGGATGCACCCCGGCGATCTACACCAACATCCAGAAAAGCTACCCGGCACGCACGGAAGAGAGTCCCGTGCTGGTTTACGACCTCGCCGACACGGTTCCCGCCCCGGCCCAAACGCTCGGGTCGGTATGGATCAAGGACAGCGGCTTCTCGACCGGATGCAGTTATGAAAACATCATCCGGCTGGCAAAAAACGAAACGAACAAGATCGGCGGCAACGGCCTCCACGTCGTTTGGCATAAAAAGCCTGCGGCGCTGGGTAAATCCTGCCACCAGATCTCAGCGGACATGCTCCTGCTCCCGGATTCGGTGTACACGGCATCGTACGCGCGAAATGCGGAGGCGCAGCAAGTCCGGATCGCGCAGTACAGCGGGACACCAGAGATAGTGCCTGCTGACAAAACGGAACCGGAACGAAAGAAGGTCAACCCGAGGTACAACATCCTGCACGCAAGCGCGGGGTATTCCATGCTAACCAGCGAATTCAAGTTCCCGCGCAATTGCGACGGCGACCCCAAACACTGGGTCTCGGTCGACGCCGGTTACCAATGGATATCCCGTATCGGCCTGGGCGTCGGGATACGTTATACGGGACATTTCACTTCCGGGAAACAACGTTACGTCTCCATGGACTCCGACTACGAAAAACTCAACATATCCTTGCATTACATCGCACCGGAAATAGCACTTTACCAGAATGTCGGCCGCAGATGGACGTTCCACGAGTCGGTCGGCATCGGCTACATGCGCTATTTCGAAGGCATGATGCACAACACGGAGAGCATCGGCGGCTTCGGCGTCCACGGCACGGCGGGGTTCAACTACCGGATCAAGCCCTGGCTCGGCATCGGGGCGCACGTACTGGTACAGCACGCACGTTTCGACCCGGAAAAGAGCCGCACGCTGCGCCAACGCATGAGCAAGGACAACACCACCATGACGCACATAAGTTTCAACGGCGGTTTGAGTTTCTATTTTTTCTGATCCTGTCCACGAAAAAACAATTACAGATAACATGAGCAGCAACCGTTTATCCGCCAAACCTTACCGTCACATACTCTTCTTGATGCTGGCCTTCGGTAGTGCCCTGCGGCTCCATGCCGCCGCACCCGGCGACGGCACCTCCCCGGCGGGAGTGTCCGCCGCACAGGAATCCCGGACGGCGGCCACACCGGTTCCCGAAGGGCAAAGCCTGCAAGCGGTTCCCGACGGGAATGCGACCGTCATCCGCACGTTGCCGAAGCGGGCACAGCACCTCGCCCCGCGCGACCGTCCGCAGCACACGTTCTTTGCCAACGCGGCGTATACGGCCGTCATCTCGACGCTTTACCTGGCCGAAAGCTCTTCCGGCTCGCTGAACGAAGGCTACGACATCAGTGCCGGGTACAACTGGACGTCGCGCCGGGGCTTCGGCGCCGGAATCGTCTACTCGGGCGGATTCATCTCGGCCGAACGCAACGGGATCCGGCGTACGAGCCGCATCCACTACATCGCACCGGAGTTCGTCGCCCGGCAGCGGGCCGGGCGCAGATGGCTCTTCCGGGAAAGCGCGGGCATCGGCTACGGCCGCTACATCCGCAGCTACGGCGATACGTCGGGCAGCAGGGGCGGCGTCGGCATCCATGAATCGGCCTCCGTGGAGTTCATGCTGGGACGCCACATCGGCCTGGGCGCGGGGATCAGCGGGCAATGGCTGATCGTCGACTCGCCGGATGTCGACGATGGGGCGGAGCTGAACCTGCTCGGCGGCATCTTCCGCTTCCAGTTCGGGGGAGGGCTGAGGGTTTATTTTTAACTCCGCCCCGTACGATGCCCGCTCCGGGACGGAAGGGCGCAATAATTGCAGGATTTTTCACGTTGTGTCTCTTAGACACAAGCAAAACAGTTAGGATAATGAGAAAAGGTAAAATGGATCAGGAGGCTCTGCGCTATCACAGCGAAGGCCGCCCAGGGAAAATCGCGGTCGTACCGACAAAGCCCTATCACACGCAGCACGACCTGTCGCTGGCCTATTCGCCCGGCGTCGCAGCACCGTGCCGCGAAATCGAAGCTAACCCCGAAGAGGTTTACCGTTACACGAACAAAGGCAATCTGGTAGCAGTCATTTCGAACGGCACGGCCGTTTTGGGACTGGGCAATATCGGAGCTCTGGCAGGCAAGCCCGTCATGGAAGGTAAAAGCATGCTCTTCAAGACTTTCGCCGACATCGACGCTTTCGACATCGAAGTCGACGAAACCGATCCCGAGGCATTCATCCGCACGGTGAAGGCGATAGCCCCGACGTTCGGGGGCATCAACCTCGAGGACATCAAGGCACCCGAATGCTTCGAGATCGACCGCCGGCTGAGCGAGGAACTGGACATCCCGGTGATGCACGACGACCAGCACGGCACGGCCGTCATCTCGACCGCCGCAATGCTCAATGCCGTAAAGATCGCCGGCAAGACGCTCGACAAACTCCGCGTGGTGGTCAACGGCGCCGGGGCGGCTGCCATCGCCTGCGCACGGCTGTTCATCGCCGTTGGCGTCCGCCGCGAGAACATGGTCTTCTGCGACAGCCGCGGCGTGGTCACGACTTACCGTACGGACATCAACGAGATAAAACGCGAATTCGCGACCACGCGCCGCATCACCACGCTGGCCGAGGCGCTGCACGACGCCGACCTCTTCCTCGGGGTCTCGACAGCCGACGTGCTGACGCCCGAAATGCTGCGTACGATGTCGACCGACCCGATCGTCATGGCGCTCGCCAACCCCGACCCCGAGATCGCCTACGACAAAGCCGTCGTATCGCGTCCGGACATCATCTTCGCCACGGGGCGCTCGGACTACCCCAACCAGGTCAACAACGTGCTGGGGTTCCCCTACATCTTCCGCGGGGCGCTCGATGTCCGGGCCACGAAGATCAACGAAGCGATGAAACTCGCCGCGGCACATGCGCTCGCCGAGCTGGCCCAGGAACCGGTACCGACAATGGTGCTGCGGGCCTATGCGCTCGAAAAACTCGAATTCGGCCGCGACTACCTGATTCCCAAGCCGTTCGACCCGAGGCTGCTATGTACCGTAGCGCCCGCCGTGGCACGCGCCGCGATCGAATCGGGCGTCGCACGGCAGCCCATCGCCGATTGGGACGCCTATATCGAAAAACTCCGGACGCTGACCGAGGTATAGTCCCGGAAGGGTATCGTGCAATAAAAACACCCGGCTTTCGGCCGGGTGTTTTTATTGCACGATGATGCCTGTACCGGCCGGGTCACGCAAACAGCGCCGCAAACTCGTCGTGCGACATCCGGCGCACGTCGCAGTCGCCGATACCTACCGGCACCACGACACGCAGCATACCGTCTTCGTTCTTCTTGTCCTTGTCCACCTCCTTGAGCAGCCGTTTCACATCGACGGGCGGCGTGAGGTCGAATCCCAGTTTTTTCAGCACCCCGGCGATCCGGTCGCGGTCTTCCGCCGCCAGTACGCCGAGCTTCACCGAGGCATCGGCGATCAGCGCCATGCCCACCGCCACGGCCTCGCCGTGGTTCAGACGGTTGGTACATTTCTCGATGGCGTGCGCCAGCGTATGCCCGAGGTTGAGCTTGCGGCGGTCGCCCGACTCGCGCTCGTCGCGTTCGACGATATCTGCTTTCACGCGGATCGACGCCGAAACGGCATCCGTAAGCAGGTCGGTGTCGGAACGCAGGGCGTCGAAAGTCGTGGCTTCGATACGCGCGAAAAGGCCGGCATCGGCGATGACGGCCGCCTTGACGACTTCGGCCAGCCCGGCGCGGAACTCCCGGTCGGAGAGCGTGCGCAGCATCCCGGGGTCGCAGACCACGAACCGGGGCTGCGAAAACGTTCCCGCCATATTCTTGTATCCGTCGACATTCACGCCGTTCTTGCCGCCCACGCTGGCGTCGACCTGCCCCAGCAGGGTCGTCGAGACGAAGCCGAAATCGAGGCCGCGCATGTAGGTCGCGGCGGCGAACCCCGTCACGTCGGTCACGATACCGCCCCCGATCCCCAGCACGAAAGTCGACCGGTCGACGCCCAGTTCGATGAAGCGGCGGTAGATCGATTCGACGGTTTGCAGGGTCTTTATACTCTCCCCGAGGCCGATCAGCACCGTATCGTAAGGAGCCAGCATCGGGTGGTAGAGCCGGTCTATCGTGGCGTCGGATACGACGACCACGCGTCCCTCGGGCAGTACTCCCGGCAGGATGTCGGACGTGGGCCCGATATAAATCCCGCTCTGCTGCCGGACGTTGAAGGTGGGTTCCATAATATTAAACATTTTTAATAAGACAACAAATTTAGTATATTTTCCCGAGAAATTGTTACCTTTGCACCACAAATTCTTTTCACATGCAAAAACTACGCAATATTGCAATTATTGCACACGTGGATCACGGCAAAACCACGCTCGTAGACAAGATGATCCTGGCCGGCAACATCCTGCGCGACAACGCCAAGCAAACCGGCGAGCTGATCCTCGACAACAACGACCTCGAACGCGAACGCGGTATCACGATCCTCTCGAAGAACGTCTCGGTAATTTACAAGGATTATAAAATCAACATCATCGACACCCCGGGCCACGCCGACTTCGGCGGCGAGGTCGAGCGCGTGCTGAACATGTGCGACGGCGTACTGCTGCTGGTCGACGCTTTCGAAGGCACCATGCCCCAGACCCGGTTCGTGCTGCAAAAGGCGCTGGCGCTGGGCAAGAAGCCCATCGTGGTGATCAACAAGGTCGACAAGCCCAACTGCCGTCCCGAAGTGGTCAACGAGCAGGTTTTCGACCTGATGTTCACGCTCGACGCCACCGAGGAGCAGCTCGACTACAAGACCATCTACGGCTCGGCCAAACAGGGCTGGATGTCGCACAAATGGAACGAGCCGACCGACTCGCTCGTCCCGCTGCTGGACGCCATCATCGACGAGATACCCGAACCGGCCGTGGTAGAAGGCACGCCCCAGATGCTCATCACCTCGCTCGAATACTCCTCCTACACGGGCCGTATCGCCGTGGGCAAGGTGACGCGCGGCTCGCTCAGGGCGGGACAGAACGTCACGCTGGCCAAGCGCGACGGTGCAACGATGCAGAAGACCAGGATCAAAGACCTAATGGTCTTCGAAGGTCTCGGCAAAAAGAAGGTCGACGAAGTGCCGTGCGGCGAGATTTGCGCCATCCTGGGCATCGAAGGGTTCGAGATCGGCGACACGATATGCGACTACGAGAACCCCGAACCGCTGCCCCCCATCGCCATCGACGAACCGACCATGTCGATGCTCTTCACGATCAACAACTCGCCTTTCTTCGGCAAGGACGGCAAATACGTCACCTCACGCCACATCAAGGAGCGCCTCGACCGCGAACTGGAGAAAAACCTCGCGCTACGTGTGACGCCCGGCCCTTCGGCCGACAGTTTCAACGTATTCGGTCGCGGCGTGCTGCACCTTTCGGTGCTGATCGAGACCATGCGCCGCGAAGGATACGAATTGCAGGTCGGACAGCCCCGCGTGATCGTCAAGGAGATCGACGGCAAGAAATGCGAACCGGTCGAGGAACTGACCGTCGACTGCCCCGAAACCTGCTCGGGCACGGTGATCGAACTGGCCACCAAGCGCAAAGGCACGCTCAGGAACATGACGTCGAACGGCGACCGCGTGCGGCTGGAGTTCGACATCCCCTCGCGCGGCATCATCGGCCTGAGGTCGAACATGCTGACGGCAACGGCCGGCGAGGCGATCATGACGCACCGCCTGAAGGATTTCGAACCGTGGGTCGGCGAAATCGAGATGCGCACCAACGGCTCGATCATCTCGGGCGAGACCGGCACGGCCTTCGCCTATTCGATCGACAAGCTGCAGGATCGCGGACGCTTCTTCATCAACCCGATGGATCAGGTCTACGAGGGGCAGGTGATCGGCGAGCACACGCGCCAGAACGACATCACGGTCAACGTCACCAAGGCCAAGCAGCTCACCAACATGCGCGCTTCGGGGTCGGATGACAAAACCTCGATCGCCCCGCCGAAGGTCTTTACGCTCGAAGAGGCGTTGGAATACATCCAGGCGGACGAATACGTCGAAGTTACGCCCCACGCCATGCGCCTGCGCAAGATATTGCTGCACGAGGTAGACCGCAAACGCGCTTCGAAGTAAACGGCCGCCGCATACCGAACCCGGAAAATGGATCATTTCACCTTATCGCTGGCCGTCGGCGCCGTCGCAGGGACGCTGGACATCATCCCGATGATTTTTCAGCGGTTGCCGATGCGTTCGTGCCTGTCGGCATTCTTCATCTATTTCTTTGCGGCCGTCATCGTCTTTTACAGCGACCTGCCCTACCTGCCTTGGTGGGCGGACGGCATGGCCGTCACGCTGATGCTGATGATCCCCGTGCTCTTCACCTTCTCGGGCAGGGAGCGCAAAGCCATCCCGGTGGTGCTGTTCAACGCGCTGCTGTTCGGGTTCCTGATCAGCGCCGCGGAAAAATACCTGGCCTGAGGCATCCGGCCGAAAAAAAACGGGACGGCATCCGTTTTTTTACCTATAGCATGCAGTATCAGGCAATTTCTCCGTTTATAAAAAGGAAACGAACGGAAAAACGACAGAGATGAAAAGATATATACTGACGCTCCTGCTGGCGGCCTGCGTATGCACGGCCTGCGATAAGGACGACGAATATGAAATCCGCGAATGGACGGTCGCCTCGCAACTGGGCATCGCCCACGGGGCGAGTACGTTGCAGCCCGTACTGCTCGTCAAGGCCAACGACGACACGTCGTGGCGTGCCGTATATCAGGGCATCGAGGGATTCGATTTCGAGGCGGGTTACGAATACCGGCTCCGCATAAAAGCCGAACAACTGCCCGATCCGCCCCAGGACGGCTCTTCGATCCGCTACACCCTGCTGGAGCAAATTTCGAAAACCCCGGCGACCTCGGTCATCCCCGACCAGTTCTTCCCGGTCTTCACGATGGAGGTCGCCCCGCAGCCGATGAATTACCGGGGACAGCGATTCCTGGGCGTACGGTTCCCCGAGTCCGGACTGAACGAATGGCAGCCGTGGCCGTTCCGCATCGAAGGGTTCGAATACGAACCGGGATACGTCTACCGGCTCCGCATCGGGACTTCGGTAATCCCGGCTCCGGACAGCCCCGAGGGCTATTACACCGTCTGCTACTCGATGCTCGACATGGACAGGCAGCCTGCAGAGGATTAAAATGCGGAGAAACGTCCTGAAAACAAAAACGACCCTTTCGGGTCGTTTTTTCATGGCAGGCAAACGGTCTCTCCCCGCGGAGCCCCGCCTCCGGACGTTGCCGTCCCGCGGCCGGGGTTATTCCCCTTCGGGGTCTTCCTGCACCGGCACCCCCTTTTTCAGGGTGGCGAACGAAAGGATATGCCACGTCACGCCAATGGCGACGGCAAGCAGGGCTGCCTGCGCCCACCACCAGGCGGTAAGCAGCGCGAAAATGCAGTAGAGCATCGTCCCCCACATGAGCGTCAGGGAAATGATCTTGGCACGGAACGGTATGGCGCGATTTTCGCGGAAGTTCCGTACATACTCGCCGAAACAGGGGTGTGCGAGCAGCCAACCGTAAAGCCGGGGCGAAGAACGCACCCAAAGGGCCGCCGATAGCAACAGGAACGGCGTGGTAGGCAGCAGGGGGACGAATATGCCGACGATGCCCAGCACGCACGAGATGCATCCCAATACGACGAGAAGAATTTTCATGGGGCAAAAATAGCACAAATTCGGGAGCCGGAAGCACGGCGACGGTTATTTTTCCTTATATTTGTAGAATAGAAACCGTATACGATACAAAACCAAAATACGATGAATAAAATAGGTATTGCCAGCGACCACGCAGGCTATGAAATGAAAGAATTCCTGGTAGGTTACCTCGACGCCATGGGTTACGAGGTGCTCGATTTCGGCACGCATTCGCCCGACAGCGTCGACTATGCAGACTTCGCGCATCCGCTGGCCGAGGCGATCGAAAACGGCGAACTGGAACGCGGCATCGCCCTCTGCGGCTCGGGCGAAGGGATGACGATGACCCTCAACAAGCACCAGGGCATCCGCGCCGGCCTGGCCTGGGAGCCCGAAATCGCGTCGCTCATCCGCCGCCACAACAACGCCAACATCATCGTCTTCCCGGCGCGCTTCATCTCCAACGACGAAGCCGTGGCGATGCTCGACGCCTATTTCTCTGCCCAGTTCGAAGGCGGACGCCACGAGCACCGCATCGAAAAGATGGCGATCCCCTGCTGCACAGCCGGAGAAACGGCAAAATAAGGGACAAAACCTGCGGGCGCGGCCTTCCGCACGGCAGGCAACCTGCCGGTCTCATACGGCATCACCGGGGTACTGCTGCCACTGATCCCGACCGTGGGATGCTGCATCTTTTACGCAATCCCGACAGCAGTATAACAGAACGAATATGCCCAAACACCAACTCTGCCGTAACTGCGGCTACGAAATCGACCATAATTACTGTCCGGCATGCGGACAACGCACGACGACCGACCGGCTGACCTGGGCGTCGCTGGCGGAGAGCGTCAGCTCGACCTTCATCGGCGACGAAGCGTACGGCCTGCGGGGCATCAACATGCGCAAGGGCGCCGTGATGACATGGCTGGCGATCCTGATACACCCCTATGCCTCGGTCTCGGAGTTCATCCTGGGGCACCGCCGCAAATATTTCAACCCGGTGGCGATCCTGCTCATGCTCTCCACTTTCTACGCCGTCGTGTTCGCCCTCGTGGGCAAGGAGTTCACCCCTACGGCCCGGGCCGACTACCCCTTGTTCCGGTGGCTTATCTGTTCCTACTACGACTACGCCACGCTGCACCCGGCGGCCAACATGCTGCTGATGCTGCCGTTCTATGCACTGGCGATGAAAACCGTGTTCCGCAGGCGCTCCGACCTCAAATATGTGGAATACCTCTACATAGGCATCTTTCTGTCGGTGTTCGAAATCACGCTGATGATCCTCGCGCTGCCCGCCGAACTGTTCATCCCGTGGTACAGTTCCTTCTACATGCAGATGCTGCCCGTTTTCATCTATACGGGATTCGTATTCTGGAAACTGTTCGGACTGAAGAAGAAAGGCGCCGTCCTGCGCACGCTGCTGGTCGACATGCTGCAATATGTCTATGCCTTTTTCGCAGCCCTGGGCCTGTTGACGCTGTCGCTGGGCATCTATTATCTGGTCGCCCCCGAAAAGTTCAAGGAGGAACTCAATATCCGCAACAGGGACGCCATGACCGAACAGGTCGAAGGGGCGCAGCCGGGAGAAGGCGCGCTGAACGACATCCTGGACGGGATCATGGATGTGTTTTCGGTCGACTCGGAGGATCGCAAAGGCGAAGCGGACGGCACGCCCGATGAAGAGGAAAACGCAACTGCCCCGGCGGCGGAGCAACCCGAAAGGCAATAAAGGCGCCGCCCGTCGTTCGGGGTATGCGGCCGATTCCGAAAATATAATTTATACCGCTTTTGCCTGTGCGTATCGGGCAAGGGCGGACAGATACGCAAGAGATGAATTCACCCGAAACGTCCCGCACCTGCCTTAACTGCGGCACACAGGTAGACGGCCGATACTGCCCCCGCTGCGGGCAGGAATACGGCTCGACACGGATCACCTGGCGGTCGCTCTACGACGAGGCCGTATCGATCTTTATCGGCGACAGCATTTTCAGCGAAAAGGACGCTGTCGTGCGTTACGGCATCCTACGCACCCTGTGGAGCATTTTGATCCGCCCCACGACCACCGTCAGGGAATACCTGGCGGGCAAGCAGTGCAAATACGTCCCGCCGCTCACGCTGCTGATGCTCGTCTGCACGATCTGCCTGCTGCTGCTGAACTGGTTCCAGGTCAAACTGCTGGATTTTTCCTTTTCGACCGAAGACGACGATCCGATATTACAGAACATAAGCGAATTCCTGAATTACTACTTCAACAACCACCTCGAACTGCTCGCCATGTTGAAGATCCCCTACATGGCCCTGGCCTGTAAATGGATTTTCCGCAAATGCTCGTCACTGCGCTACATGGAGTATTTCTACATCGGGCTTTACCTGGCTTCGCTGCACATCATACTGCTTTCCGCCGGCACCATCCTGACACAGGTGTGCGAACTTCCCCCGGACAGCCTGGTCGCGAACATCCTGTCCCGTATCGCCAAGGTCACGCTTTCCGTCTACAACATCGTCATCCTGCGCAACCTGTTCCGCATAAGCTGGGCCGGGGCGTCCGTCAGGTATATCCTCTGCATGGCGATTACCACCGCATGCATCGTATCGACGCTGGTAGCGATCGTAGCCGGGATGGCAATCTTCGACGAATTATTCTGACAAGCGGCGCTATAAAGCGAAAACATAGGGGAACCGCGGGCGCAGCCGTCCGGCATCAGCCCCGGCAAAAAGCCCGAACACGGCCGAGCCGCTGCCCGACATCGAGGCATAGACCGCTCCGGCCGCAAGCAGGCTGTCACGGGCTTCGCGGATGGCAGGATGCGCCGCGAAGATATGCGGTTCGAAATCGTTGGTCACCAAACCCTGCCACTCCGCCACAGGCCGCCGCAAGCGCTCCGCGAGGGGTACTTCGGGCACATGCGGACGTACCCCTGCGTAAGCCTCGCGCGTCGAAACGCCCACGTCGGGCTTCACGACAACGAGCGTCATTCCCGCCAGGCAGAGCGGGTAAGGCTCCATGATCTCGCCCCTCCCGGTGCAAAGCTGCGGGGTATTGCGCACGAAAAAAGCCGTGTCGCTACCCAGCTCGGCGGCAAGGGCGACCAGCTCCGCCTCGGTAAGCCGCAGGCCGAAAAGCCCGTCGAGCGCCAGCAGTACGGCGGTGCCGTCTGACGAACCGCCCCCGAGCCCGGCACCGAAAGGCACCCGTTTGTCGAGGCGTATCTCCACGCCGTCCACGCCGTAGCGCTCCCGCATCAGCAGGAAAGCCTTGACGCAGATATTCTCCCCGGGGGCGCAATCCACCGCCAGCCCTTCGGAGAGGAACCGCACGCCGGGCACGGCTGTGCGCGTCACCCCGACCACGTCGTACAGTCCCCGCACGGGGAACATCACGGTCGACAACTCGTGGTAGCCGTCCTCACGGCGGCGCAGGACATCCAGCCCCAGATTTATTTTGCAGTTTGCATGCAGGATCATACGGCAAAGATATAAAATTTGTACTTTTGCCCTATGAAATTCCGCACCGAAATCGACATTGCGCCCCTCGGGGTGAAAATCGGATACGGGAACCGCATCCTGGCCCTCGGTTCCTGCTTCGCCGAACACATCGCGGGACGGCTCGCCGAAGCCCGGTTCCGCATCGTCACAAACCCCACGGGCATCCTGTTCAACCCGCTCTCCATCGCCGCCGCGCTGCGCAGCTATGCGGACGAGGCGCCCGTACAGCATTCCGAGCTGGACTTCGACGGCGAACTGTGGTTCCACTACGGGTTCCACGGCTCTCTCTCGGCCGCGGCGCCCGACGAGGCGCTGGCTGCGATGAACGCCGCCCGCAAGGCAGGCGCCGAAGCCCTGCGCCGTGCCGACCGGGTATTGCTGACCCTGGGCACGGCATGGGTCTACGAACACAACGGGCAGGTGGTAGCCAACTGCCACCGGCAGCCCGCGACCGAATTCGTACGGCGCAGGCTGGGCGTCGCGGAGATCACCGGGGCATTTTCAGCCCTGCTCGCAGGGCCGCTCGCCGGGAAAGAGGTCATCCTCACGGTCAGCCCCGTGCGGCACCTCGGCGACGGGCTGGAGGGCAACGCCGTAAGCAAGGCCACGCTCCGCCTGGCGGCCGAAGAGCTGGCCGCGGCGCACGCCGCCGTCCACTACTTCCCGGCCTACGAAGTGCTCAACGACGACCTGCGCGACTACCGTTTCTACGCCGATGACCTGGTGCACCCCTCGGCGCAGGCCATACAATACGTCTGGGAAAAATTCATCCCCGCAGTGCTCTCGGACGAGGCACGACGCCTGCTCCCCGACGTGCGGCACATCGTCGTCGCGGCGGCGCACCGTCCCCGCAACCCCCGCAGCGAGGCCTACCGGGAGTTCTGCCGCCGCAGGATAGGCGAGATCGCGGCACTGCCGCAGGTCGATTTTCAGGCCGAGGAGGAATATTTCCGCAGATGTATCGAAATAAATTCGTAAATTTGCGGCCAATCACACACACGCAATGAAGCACAGGATCATTTTACTTGCCATAGCCGCCCTGGCGGCATTCGAAGCCGCGGCGGCACGCCCCCGCCTGGTCGTCAACATCGTCGTAGGCTCGATGCGCGCCGAAGACCTCGGCCGGTATGCCGACAACTACGGCGAAGGCGGGCTCAGGCGCCTGCTGGACGGGGGCACGGTCTTCGCCGATAGCCGCTACGACTACCAGCAGACCACAACGCCCGTATCGCTCGCCACGCTCACCACGGGCGCCATGCCTTCGACGCACGGCGTAATCGGCGCCCGCTGGCGCGACTACGTCGAAAACGACGCCGTGGAACTGATCGCCGGGCGCAAGGGCCCGGGGCCCTACAACCTGATAGCCCCGACGCTCGCCGAGGCGCTCCTGCAACACGAGCCCGGAGCCAAAGCCGTCTCGGTTGCCACCGAGGCGATGTCGGCGGTCATCATGGCCGGGCACGGCGGCGAAGCCTTCTGGCTCGATTCGGCGCGCTGCGGCTGGGAAACGTCGCCCTATTACGCCCCCGAAGTACCCGAATGGGTCGCCCGCAGCAACCGCGAACGCTACAACCTCTCATACATCGCCCCCGAGTGGCGCACGCTCTACGAAAAGGGACGCTACCTCAACACCCGCAACTGGGACATCGTTCTCACGGGCAAAAGCAGGAAAGACAAAGACGAGCCGGGCGAAGGGCGCCTGAAACTCACGTCGGACTACGACAAAATGCTCTACACCCCGGCGGGCAACACCGCCGTGCTGGGCTTTGCCAAGCAGGCCATCGCCCAGTTCAAACTCGGCGACGACGCGACGCCCGACCTGCTGAACATCTGCCTCGACACGCCGCGCCGCATCAGCGAGGCCTACGGCCCCGAGTCGGTCGAGGTCGAGGACATGTACTACCGCCTGGATCGCGACCTGGCCGATTTCCTGACCTTCGTCTTCGCCCAGGTCAGAAACGGCGAGGTGCTCGTCGTCTTCACCTCCGACCACGGCACCAGCCCTTCTTTCGACACGGGGCACGAAGAGAGCGACCGGTTCAACACCCGCCAGTTCGAGGTGATCGTCAACGGCTTCCTCAACGTCCGCTACGGCATGGGCGACTGGGTGCTGGAGTACGAGGACAAATGCGTCTACCTGAACCACAACCTGATCTACGAGCGGGGGCTCGACCTGGCCGAGGTACAAAACGAGGTGGCGATCTTCGCCATGCAGTTCCGGGGCGTATCGCACGCCCTCTCGGCGACGGCCATGCGTACGAGCTACTTCGGGAGCGGCTATGCCCGCAAGATGCAGAACAGCTTCTACCCCCGCCGTTCGGGCGACGTCATCCTGAACCTGATGCCCGGCTGGATCGAGGAACAGGAGCGCTGCTGGTCGTCGTCGGGGTCGATGTACGGCTACGACACGCAGGTGCCGCTGGTATTCTACGGCGTCGGCGTCGGGCCGCAGCGCATAAAGCGCCGCGTGGACATGACAGCCGTGGCCCCGACCGTGGCACGTATGCTGGAGATCACCGAGCCTGCGGCATCGGAAGGCGAAGTACTGCCGGAAATAATAGATTTGTAAGGTTTTAAAGCAAAAGATATGGACAAGATACAGGAGGAGATCATCGGGGAGTTCTCGGTATTCGACGACTGGCTCGACAAATACGACTACCTCATCGGCCTGAGCGACTCGCTCCCGGCCATCGCAGCCGAGCACCGCACGGAACAATACCTGATCGACGGCTGCCAGTCGCGCGTGTGGGTAGACGCACGTCTGGAGGACGGCAAGGTCTACTATGCCGCCGACAGCGACGCCATAATAACCAAGGGCATCATCGCGTTATTGATACGCGTGCTGAACGGGCGCACGCCGCAGGAGATCCTCGACACCGACCTCTATTTCATCGACGCCATCGGCCTGAGCGCCAACCTCTCGCCCACGCGCTCGAACGGCCTGCTGTCGATGGTCAAACAGATGCGGCTCTATGCGCTCGCGTTCGCAAGCAAAAGCGAAAAATAACAGACAGCCATGACACCCGAAGACATACTGAAGGTAGAGAAGGACATAGTCCTTACGCTCAAGAATATATACGATCCCGAAATCCCGGTCAACATCTACGACCTGGGATTGATCTACGAAATAGACTACACGCCCGACGGCGTGGCGAACATCCGCATGACCCTCACGGCGCCCAACTGCCCCATGGCCGACATGCTCGTGGAGGATGTCAACCAGCAGGTTGCCAAGGTCGACGGCGTAAAGGCGGTGAATGTCATCCTCACGTTCGACCCCGTATGGGACAAGAGCATGATGTCGGAGGAGGCGCTGCTCGAACTCAACATGTTCTGACATGGGCGCGGAGCAGGAGCATCGGATGCTGAACCGGCTGCAGGCCGGGGCCGGGACGTACGCCTGCGGCGGGTACCTCGCCGGGCTGGGCTCCCTGCAGCGCAGCGAAATATGCACGGCACTGCTCTTCAGCCGGCTGGAACGCAAGATGCGCATGGTCGACGCCCTGCGGGAAGAGGCTTCCGAGAACTGGAACCAGACCTTCTACCTGCTCTATTTCCGCACGCTGGGCGACCGCCGGAACCAGGAGGCGTATCTCTCGCTGGCACGCCGCGTCCCCTACAAGGTCGTCCTGCGCGAACGGCTGGCGCCGCGGGCCGTCGAAGCCATGTTCTTCGGGGCTTCGGGGCTGCTGACGCTCTATCCGCACGACGCGTACACGCTCGACTTGGCGCGCGACTTCGAATACCTGGCGGCCAAATACGACATCGAACCGCTGGATGCCGGGGTCTGGGAACTGGACGAGATACGCCCCGCCAACCATCCCGTACTGCGTCTGGCACAGGCGGCCGAGTTCTTCATACAGGACGAATTCGTAATGGAACGCGCCATGTCATGCCGCACGGAAGAGGACATCCGGCGGCTGTTCTGCATCGAAGCGTCGGACTACTGGCGCACGCACCACATCCCGGGGATTGCAAGCGACGAACACCCCAAGCGGCTGGGCGCGTTCAAGGCCAATATCATCGGCATCAACCTCGTTTCCGTCCTGCAATTCGCCTACGGCAGCGTCACCGGGCGCGAAACGCTGCGCGACAGCGCCCTCACGCTGCTCGAACGCCTGCCAGCCGAGGACAACCGTTACATGCGCAACTGGCGCAACACGGGCGTTATGATCCGCAACGCGTTCGAATCGCAGGCGCTGCTGCAACTCGCCACGGAATACTGTCCTGCAAAACGCTGTACGGAATGCCCCGTCGGACGGCGCATCCTGCAAAGCATAAGTTCAACCGAATAACAGGCAACGATGGAAAAGCAATCCCCCCTCATAAGCGTCATCATGCCGCTCTACAACGCAGAGCGATTCGTCGGCGAAAGCATCGGCAACATCCTCGGACAAACCGTCGGGGATTTCGAGCTGATCGTTATCGACGACGCCTCGACGGACTCCTCGTACGACATCGCAAGCCGTTATGCCGCGCAAGACGCACGGATCGTCCTGATGCGCAACGACGCGAACCACGGCGCCGCCTATACCCGCAACCGGGGACTGGAGACAGCGCGCGGGAGTTTCATTACGTTCATGGATGCCGATGACCGCTGTTCGCCGGAACGTTTCGCCCGCCAGACAGCATTCTTCGGACAGCACCCGCAGATCGACCTGTGCGGCAGTTACTATACGATGTTCGGGCCGGACGATGTCCGGGAACAGAAGATCCAGGATCCCATCACGCACGAAGGAATCCGGATCCAGATGCTTTTCGGCTGCCCGTTCGCAATGTCGGGGGTCATGATGCGCCGCGGAGCCTTCCTGCGCTCGGGCGTCCGGTTCCGGGCGACCATGGCGGAAGACTACCTGTTCTGGGCGGAACTTTCCGGGCACATGCGCATGGCCAACATCCCGGAACACCTCTCGTTCTACCGCAGGTGGGAAAACCAACTTTCGACCAGCCAGTTAGACCGGCAAACCCTCAGCGCGCAAGCTATCCAGCGGGATCTGCTGCGCACAACCCTCGGCATGACGCTCACCGACGAGGAATCGCGGATATACACGCAGATGAACCTCCGGGTCGGGACACTGCGGCGCGACGAACTTACGACCTACCGCGGCCTGCTCAAACGACTCTACCGCGCAAACTCCGAACGCAGGGCCTACGATCCGAAACTGCTGCGCAAACGGCTGGTTTACCGTTACAAGCTCGCCTGCAAATGTTTCTATCCCTCGTGGACCGTAAAAATCAGGAAACGCCTGCTGTGGCTCGAACTCCGGTGATATGAAAAAAGTCAGCATCATAATCCCGTTGTACAACCTCGAAAAACTGATCGGGAAATGTATTGCCTCGGCCCTTGCGCAGGATTTATCTCCCGAGGAGTACGAAATTCTGGTCATCGACGACGGGTCGACGGACGGGTCGCTCGCAGCCGCCGAAAAGGCGGCGCAGGGGCACCCCAACGTACATGTATATACCAAACCCAACGAGGGGCTGAGCCGCACGCGCAACTACGGCACCGACCGCGCCGCGGGCAGGTACGTCATGTATCTCGACGCAGACGATTACCTCGAACCGAATGTCCTCGGGCGCCTGGTGGAAACCATGGAGTGCGGAGGGCTCGACATGCTGTGCTTCGAAATAGCGGGAATCGACGAAAACGGCAACGACGTCCCACTCTGGAGCGACGGGATTTCCGCAGGCAACGGCTCCGACGTGCAGCGCGGAGTCGATTTCCTGCAACGCGACCGGTTCCTGCCGATGGTATACGCCTACCTCTACTCGCGGGAGATGCTCGACGCCAACTCGCTGCGGATGACCCCGATCTGGCACGAGGACGAAGAGTTCACACCCCGCGCATTGTATTACGCACGGCGGATCCAATACCTCCCCGTCCGGGTTTACAACTACCTGCAACGCAGCGACTCGTTCATGGGCAATTACAAGCCACAAAGTCGCTTAGACCTCGTACGCGCAATGAAAAGCCTGACCTGTTTCGCCTCCCGCATCGGGACGGAAGACCCCTCAGGCGCCCGTTTGATGCGCCTGCATGTGGGCAAGACCATGAGCCTGGCATGCAAACAGACCGTGGTGAGGCAACTCGGCAACGCCCGCGAAATGCTCCGGGAAGCCCGCCGGCAAGGCATCATGCCGCTCGAATTCCGCCGCCGGGACTTCCGGCATTTCCTGATAAACCGCCTGCCGAGCCTGTACGTTCTCTACTATAAGTTACACAAAAAGCGGAAATAGGCGGTCGCGCCAATTATCATCCGGAATCATTCGTTCGCCGCCCGGGGTGCGTCGGGCATATAGCGGCGCAGGACGTTTTCCAGCTCCGCGCCCCGCAAATTCCAGCCTTTTTCGAGAATGCGCCCGTCGGGGCCGAGAAGCAACAGCGTCGGGAAAAAAGTAATCCCGTAAGGGTTTCGCCGCACCTTCCCGTTATCACGGTCGGCGATCACCGTCCACGGCATCGCATACTTATCCATAAAGCCGCGCAATTCGGCTGCGGTATTGTCCGCGACGCCGACGATCTCGAATCCGCAATCCCTGAAACGGGCATAAATATCCGGGTAATAATTACGGATTTCATACACACAGGGGCCGCACGACAACGCCCAAAAATCCAGCAGTACATACTTTCCGGCGAAATCACCGGGGAAATGCACCGTCCGGCCCGCCATATCGACGGCCGTGAAAGCATAGGGCCGGAAGCCTACCTGCATGGCTTCCCGGCCTTCGGCATCGGGAACGCACTCCAGACGCAGGTAACGTCCGTCGGGCGCCAGGCTGTCGAGCAGGTACCACGCATCACCCAAACGGGCATATTCTTTCAAGTCATACTCCGCACTTCCGTTCCGGGTCGCGATCTTAATTGTGCATAAATGCCGGTTGTACGAACCCTCAGGCACGATCGTACATGCGTACTCCACACCGTCGAGCGAGAACCGGCCTTGCGTCGTCTCCCACATCAACAGGTTACGCTCCCCGAACCGATCCGAAAGCTCCACCCAGGTTATATCCGGCATGATTTTCTTGTTTACGACGCGTTCGTAGGCCATCCTTACCAGCGGAGGCTGCTCCCCAAGCCGGTAATCGGTTTCGTCCGAAAAATCGTAGTCGCCGTCGGTATCGAACATCACATGTTCCACCCCCGAACCGTCGCGGCCGAATGCAACCATCAGAAATATCCGCACGGGGTACGGAGAATAATCCGTCGTATCCCGCTGCCATGCCTCGAATTTCCGCATGCAGGTCTGCTCATCGACCTTCCCGGCACAAAAACCCTGATAGAGAGCCTGCGGGAAGTCGTCCGTCACGGAATAAGCCTTCCACTCGTCAGGCAATCCGGTCGCCCGGGGACGGAGTTCGGCCAAAGGTACGGTATCGTCCTCAAGCGGGAATGCCCATATGGTTGACTTTACGGCCGGTTTCTGTTTTTCGAGATGTACCTCGATGACCCGGGACTGGGCATGACAACAAAACGCACAGGCGAGGAAGAGGATTGCCAGGGAATACCGGGCCGGAAGAAGTTTAGGCTCCATGAACGACAGATTAGTGGGGTTAACGCAAATTGTTAACAAATATAAGGGTTTTGCAGGGAAATCAGGAATTTACGGGCAAATATATTTTTTTGCGGCAAACGGGGACTCCTCCCCGCAATATTTTGTGGTTTTGAAAGAAATCATTACTTTTGTAAGATTTACGGACACAACCCCGAAATAACTGAAATCACATATGGAAATAGTTGCAAGTTTAATCAAACTTTTCTTCGGCTCGAAAGCCGACAAAGACCGCAAGCAGATCGAGCCTTACCTCGAGAAGATCAAGGCGGTATACCCTTCGATAGAAGCCCTTTCGAACGACGAGCTGCGCGCCCGGAGCGAGGCGCTGAAGAAGCAGATCGCCGATTTCATCGCCCGGGACGAGGCCGACATCGTGGAACTGAAGGCCAAACTTGAACTGCCCGAAACCTCGCTGGAGGAGAAGGAGCGTATCTCGAAGGAGATCGACGAGACGACCAAACGCATCGACGAGAAGATCGAGGAGAAGCTCGACGAGATACTGCCCGAAGCCTTCGCCATCATGAAGGATACGGCACGCCGCTTCGCACAGAACGACGAGGTGGTCGTCACGGCCAACGATTTCGACCGGGATCTGGCCGCCGAGAAGGACTTCGTCCGTATCGAGGGCGACAAGGCCGTCTATGCCAACCACTGGATGGCGGGCGGAAACGACCTGAAATGGGACATGATCCATTACGACGTACAGCTGTTCGGCGGCGTGGTGCTCCACAAGGGCAAGATCGCCGAGATGGCGACGGGTGAAGGAAAGACACTCGTAGCGACGCTCCCCGTATTCCTCAACGCGCTGGCCAAGAAGGGCGTGCACCTGGTCACGGTGAACAACTACCTGGCCAAGCGAGACTCGGAGTGGATGGGCCCGATGTACCAGTTCCACGGGCTTTCGGTAGCCTGCATCGACGACACGCAGCCCAACTCCGACGCCCGCCGCAAGGCATACATGGCCGACATCACCTTCGGTACGAACAACGAATACGGCTTCGACTACCTGCGTGACAACATGGCCTCGTCGCCGGCCGATCTGGTGCAGCGCAAGCACCACTTCGCCATCGTCGACGAGGTCGACTCGGTGCTGATCGACGACGCCCGTACGCCGCTCATCATCTCCGGCCCGGTACCCAAAGGCGACGACCAGCTCTTCGAGCAGTACTGCCCGGCCATCGACCATCTCTACAACCTGCAGAAAAACCTCGTGACGGGCCTGCTGGCCGAGGCACGCCGGCTTATCTCGGAGGGCAAGAACGACGAGGGCGGCGTGAAGCTCTACCGTGCCCACAAGGGCCTGCCCAAGTACAAGCCGCTGATCAAATACCTCTCGGAAACGGGCGTCAAGGCGCTGATGCAGAAGACCGAGAACACCTACATGCAGGACAACAACCGCCGCATGCCGGAAATCACCGACGACCTGTTCTTCGTCATCGACGAAAAACTCAACTCGGTGGAACTGACCGACAAGGGACACGAGGTGCTGTCGAAATATTTCAACGAGGACGGGTTCTTCGTGCTGCCCGACATCGGCGCCGAGGTGGCCGAGCTGGAAAAGAGCAACCTCTCGGACGAGGAGCGTGCGCAGAAGCGCGACCAGGTGGTCAACGACTATTCGATCAAGTCGGAGCGCGTGCACACGATCCACCAGCTGCTGAAAGCCTACGCCATGTTCGAGAAAGACGTCGAATACGTGGTGATGGACAACAAGGTGAAGATCGTCGACGAACAGACGGGGCGTATCCTCGACGGGCGCCGCTATTCGGACGGCCTGCACCAGGCCATCGAGGCCAAGGAGCACGTGAAGGTCGAGGCTGCGACGCAGACCTTCGCAACGATCACGCTGCAGAACTATTTCCGCATGTACCACAAGCTGGCCGGTATGACCGGTACGGCCGAAACCGAGGCTTCGGAGTTCTGGAGCATCTACAAACTCGATGTCGTGGTGATCCCGACGAACCGCCCGGTGATCCGCGACGACCGCCAGGATTTGATTTACAAGACCAAGCGTGAGAAATACAACGCCGTGATCGAGGAGATCGTGAAGCTGGTCGAGGCGGGACGCCCCGTACTGGTGGGTACTACCTCGGTCGAGATTTCGGAGTTGCTGAGCCGTATGCTCAAGCTCCGCGGCATCAAGCATAACGTCCTCAATGCCAAGCAACACCAGCTGGAGGCGCAGGTCGTGGCCGAGGCGGGCCGCTCGGGACAGGTGACCATCGCCACCAACATGGCCGGCCGCGGTACCGACATCAAGCTGACGCCCGAGGTCAAGGCAGCCGGAGGTCTTGCGATCATCGGCACCGAACGCCACGAAAGCCGCCGCGTCGACCGCCAGCTGCGCGGACGTGCCGGACGTCAGGGCGACCCCGGATCGTCGCAGTTCTTCGTATCGCTCGAAGACGACCTGATGCGCCTGTTCGGGTCGGGCCGCATCGCCTCGATGATGGACCGCATGGGGCTGAAAGAGGGCGAGGTGATTCAGGCCGGCATGATGACGCGAGCCATCGAGCGCGCCCAGAAGAAGGTCGAGGAGAACAACTTCGGCATCCGCAAACGCCTGCTGGAATACGACGACGTGATGAACTCGCAGCGCGAGGTGATCTACACACGCCGCCGCCACGCGCTCTACGGCGAGCGGATCGAAATCGACCTGAATAACATCATGTACGACTACGCGGACAACTTCGTGGAGGTCAACCGCGGCATCGAATTCGAGGATTTCCGGTTCGAGCTGATCCGCGAAGTCGCCATCGAGCCCTCGTTCGACGAGGCGACCTACGGCTCCGCAAAACCTGCCGAACTGGCCGAACTGATAGTAAAAGACCTCAAGGATGCCTATGCACGCCGCGCGAAATCCGTGGCCGACACGGTACGCCCCGTGATGGAGCGCATCTACGAGGATCGAAAAGACCAGCTGGATTCGAACATCTATTTCCCGATCACCGACGGCCACCTGGGTTACAACGTCCCGGTAAACCTGCTGAAATGCAAGAATTCGGACGGGGCGGAGATCTTCAGGGTATTCTCGAAGGTGGTGATGTTCACCTCGATCGACGACGCTTGGCGCGAGCACCTGCGCGAGATGGACGACCTGCGCCAAAGCGTGCAGAATGCCACCTACGAGCAGAAAGACCCGCTGCTGATCTACAAGTTCGAATCGTTCGGGCTGTTCTCGAAGATGATCGTCAAGGTCAACCGCGACGTACTGGCCATTCTCAACAAAGCCTACATCCCGGTGCGCGACCAGAATGCCGAGGCCGTACAGCGGGAGCGTCAGGAGCGTGCCAAAGTCGACGTCAACAAGTTGCAGGCCTCGCGCATGCAGGCTGCGGCTCAGGCCGGGCAGCAGGACAAACAGAAACCGATGCCCGTGCATGTCGAGAAGAAGGTCGGCCGCAACGACCCGTGCCCCTGCGGAAGCGGCAAGAAATACAAGCAGTGCCACGGAAAAGGAATTTAACCGAATTTAACCACCTGCAAACAAGTTCTTCCGTACGGTGAAAACCCTGGTAAAATACAGCATAACGGCCGCGGCATTCTGCCTTGCCTGCGGGGCGGGCCGCGCAGCTGCGCAGCAACAAGGCAAAGCCCCGAAGCAATACGACGTGGCGGCCTATGTCTACCCCGCCTATGCGTCGGACGACCCGCGCCTGCGGCCTTTCTGGCCGATGGGGATCGGGGAATGGGAAACCGTCATGACCATGCAGCAACGCAATCCGGGGCACTACTGGGATCGCAAACCGCTGTGGGGCTATGTCAACGAAGCCGATCCGGCAGTGATGTCGATGGAGATCGAGCAGGCGACCCGTCACGGCGTGAACGTCTTTATTTTCGACTGGTACTGGTACGACGGACGGCCTTTCATGGAGACCACGCTCGACAACGGGTTCCTGAAGGCCGGCAACGTGGACAAAATGCGGTTTTACCTCATGTGGGCCAACCACGACGTACTCAACCACTGGGATACGCGCCTGGCGCGGGTACACGAGCAGAATGTGATCTGGACGGGAAAGGTCGACCGCGAGGAGTTCGAAAAGATATGCCGGCGGAACATCGAAAAGTATTTCAAACACCCGCAATACTACAAGATCGACGGCAAGCCGGTCTTCATGGTCTACGACCTGCCGCAACTGATCGCGGGACTGGGCGGCGTGGAGCAGACGGCCGATGCCCTGAAATGGTTCAAGAAGGAGGTGAAGAAAGCCGGGTTCCCGGGGCTGGAACTCCAGTTTGCCATGTGGTCGATCAATCTCAACTACAGCGGGTTCGATGGCGGCAAAACGGAAAACCCGGCAAATGATTTCATCGGTACGCTGGGATTCACCGGCACCACGCACTACCAGTTCGCGCATTTCGCCAACGTCGACCAGGACTACCTGGCCATCCTGGAGCAGGTGCGCGACGAATGGGCGAGGATCGACGCCACGTACGATTTTACCTACTACCCGCATATCAGCGTCGGCTGGGACAACAGCCCCCGCACGGGGCACAGCGCCGTCGTGAAGAACAACACGCCGGAAAATTTCGCCAAGGGGCTCCGCATGGCGCGTGAGTACATCGACGCGCATCCCGACCGGGCACCGCTGATTACGGTCAACAGCTGGAACGAATGGACGGAGACCAGCTACCTGATGCCCTGCAACGTATTCGGGTACGGGTATCTCGAAGCCGTCAAAAAGGTATTCATCGACATGCAATAAGCCTCCCGCACGGAGGAGGAGAACGGATTATGGGTTACAACGAGGAAAAACAACGCCAGCTGGACATGCGTTACCTGCGCATGGCTCGCATCTGGGCTGAAAATTCGTACTGCGTACGACGCAAGGTCGGGGCGCTGATCGTCAAGGACAAGATGATCATTTCCGACGGTTACAACGGCACGCCCTCGGGCTTCGAGAATGTCTGCGAGGACGAGACCGGCAAGACCAAGCCCTATGTACTCCATGCCGAAGCGAACGCCATCACGAAGGTCGCCAAAAGCGCCAATAACTGCGACGGCTCGACGCTCTACATCACCGCGGCGCCCTGCATCGAATGTTCGAAACTCATCATCCAGGCCGGTATCAAGCGGGTGGTTTACTGCGAGGAATACCGCTCTGAAGAGGGGCTCGACCTGCTGCGCAAGGTCGGCATCGAATGTGTACAGCGCGAAATCGACGAACGCTGACATCCGGCCTGTGAGACGGATACCCCTGTTGCTCACCGCCCTGCTCTGCATATCCGGCGGGCTCGTCTCCTCGCGGGGACAGGAGCCTTCGGCACTGCACCCTGCAAGCATCGAGGCCGCGATACCGGCCTATCTCTACTGCGAAATCATCGGCAGCCACCTGCCCTCCTACCGGGGCGACGGCGTACTTTTCGACTTCGGGCAAAAGACCGAAGCATGGGCATACAACTGGCTGACGGACGCCGAGGGACACAAACTGGTCTTCGGGTCGGTCGTCGAGGCACTCAACTACATGGTCAGCCAGGGTTGGGAATTCGTACAGGCTTACGTCTCGGGGAATGAGCACCAAACCACGCATTTCCTGCTGCGACGTGCCTCCTCATGCCTGTCCGACACGGAAAAACGGCTGTTGCTTGCTGAACCCCGCACGCATAAGGAGGCGCCCGAAAAGAGAAAAAAGGGAAAACGACAGGAAAAAGAGCCGTGAACCGGCTCTTTTTTTACTTCCTCCTTTCCCGGATGCGTATCGGTAAGTTATTTGCATTTCCCGAATAAAGCCCTTATCTTTAAGAGGTGAATCATCAAAAACCGACCGGTATGAAACGTATCGTCATCATAGGCGCCACATCGGGCATAGGGCTCGAAGTGGCGACGCTGTGCATCCGCGAAGGATGGCGCGTAGGCGCAGCAGGAAGGCGAGAAGAGGCGCTCGAGGCGCTCCGCGCCACAGCCCCCGAACAGGTCGTGACCGAACCGCTGGACATCACGCGCGACGACGCCCCCGAACACCTGTCGCGCCTGATCGACAAGCTGGGCGGCATGGACATCTACCTGCATTGCTCGGGCATCGGCAAGCGGAACACCGGCCTACTGCCAGAGATCGAACTCGACACCCTGCGCACCAACGGCGAAGGGTTCGTGCGCATGGTTACGTCGGCTTTCGGCTATTTCCGGGCCAACGGAGGCGGGCATCTGGCCGTCATCAGTTCGATCGCAGGCACGAAGGGGCTCGGCAGCGCCCCGGCCTACTCGGCTACCAAGCGCATGCAGAACACCTACATCGACGCGCTGGCGCAGCTCGCGCATATGGAGAAACTCGGCATCCGCTTCACGGACATCCGTCCGGGTTTCGTCGCCACCCCGTTGCTGGCGGGCGACGGGCACTACCCGATGCTGATGGAAACCGGAAAGGTTGCCGCACGCATCATGCGGGTATTGAAACGCCGGCGCCGCAGGGTGGTCATCGACCGCCGCTATGCCGTTCTGGTATTTTTCTGGAAGCTGATCCCCGAGTGGTTGTGGGAGCGCATGGCTGTCAGGACAAAAGGATAACCCTGTTCACACCGCAAAAGCCGCGCCCCCGAAAAAGGAGCGCGGCTTAATTTAATATATTCGTCCGTCAGTCGTAGAGTGCGCCCAGCAGGAATAACGCGGGAGGCAGGTTGCAAAGCATGTGCGCACCCAATGCCCATCCAAAGCCGAGGTTCACGCGCAGATAGACAAAGACGCACCCGGAGAAAAAGAGCCCCAGCACATACAATAGCGCATAGGGCAGCAGGCCCCAGATAAGCGCCGAAACGGAAAGCAGGTGTACAGAGGCAAAAACCACCGTCGAAGCCCACATCGCCGGGCGCAGCCACCGATCCCGTTTCGACAACCAAAACCCGTCCGTCGTAAACCCGTAAACCGCCGCTGCAACGGCAATCCAGACCGGAAGCGCCCAGTAACGGGCATTCGCCACGTCGGCAAAAAACAGCATCCAATCGGCAAAAAAATAGGCCAACACCCCTAATCCCGCAGCTATATGCCACCTCCGGAACGAAAGCCCCAGCCGGAAAGCACACTCTTCGACGAACGGTGCGAGCAGTAGCACGTGCGGCACGGCGCGCCATCCCATTTCGGAAACCATCGATTCCGGCGTACGCGCACCGAGCATCCCCGCGGCATCGAGCCCCCAGCCCCATTCGTACAGAGCCGCGCCGGACTTTTGCAGCAGCATGGCGGCAATCCGCGTCACGATGAAGAACAGCGCGGCATAGAGCAATATTCCGCCCACGCTTTTGGTGTTCCGCTCATCGGTACGGTTCAGGATAAAAGGCTTTATTCTCGGTTCCATATTTCCCCGGTCGGGTTGCGGGTAAAAAATCGCCGCAGCGGAAGCACCTCACACGTGCCCGCTGCGGCGTAAAACATTCGAAAAGGACAACCGGCACCGCCGGGACGCCCGTGCCTTTTTCCGCACCTCCCCGCCATGCCGCCGTCCGCACCTCACGGCATCAGAACGGCAGGTCGTCGGGATCGTCTGCCGGAACGGCCGGCGCGGCGGGTTGCTGCGCCGCCGGCTGCTGGGATCCCCCCTGGGCAGGTTGTCCGTAAGCCGGGGCTTGCTGTTGCGAACCATACCCGGAAGGGGCTCCGTCCGAGGCCGGGTTGTCGCTGCGGCGTCCCAGCAGGTTCATCACATCGGCCAGTATCTCGGTCGTATAACGCTTGTTATTATCCTTGTCCATCCACTCGCGGGTGCGCAGGCGCCCCTCGACATAGATCTGGGTTCCCTTGCGGACATATTTGTCGACCACGTCGGCAAGGCCGCGCCACAGCGTGACCGTGTGCCACTCGGTATGCTCCTTGGCCTCGTTGGCCTGACGGTCGAACAAGCGTTCGGTCGTGGCCAGGCGGATGCGGGCGACCTTCACGCCGCTCTCGGTGGTGCGGACTTCGGGGTCTATACCCACGTTGCCCACCAGAATCACTTTGTTTACCATATCTTACAGCTGTTTTATCATACGTTTGAAGAGCACTTCCATCTTGATGCCGGCCCTCTTGCCCTGCCGCTGCACATCCTCGTGGTCACCCACCTCGTCCGAAAGGCCGCAGTTGGTGATGACCGAGACGCCGAAGACCGGGATCGACATGTGGCGCGCCACGATCACCTCGGGCACGGTCGACATACCGGCCGCATCGCCGCCGATATTCTTGAAATAACGGTACTCGGCCTGCGTTTCGAACGTCGGGCCCGTGCCGCCGACATAAACGCCGTACTGGAGTTTGATGTTCTCCTCCTCGGCGATGGCCGTGGCCTTGGCGATCAGCGCCTTGTCGTAACAGTTGTGCATGTCCGGGAAGCGGGGCCCCAGCTCGGCGATGTTACGGCCGATCAGCGGGTTGGGCATCAGGTTGATATGGTCGGTGATGACCATCAGGTCGCCCACGCGGAACGAGGTATTGATCCCGCCCGAAGCGTTCGACACGAAGAGGTATTTGATGCCCAGCTGCTGCATGACGCGCACCGGGAAAGTCACCTGCTGCATCGTGTAGCCCTCGTAGTAGTGGAAACGCCCCTGCATGGCTACGACCTTGCGACCCTCGACCGTGCCGAAGATCATACGCCCCTTGTGCCCCTCGACGGTCGAAACGGGGAAACCCGGGATATCTTTGTATTCGATGGCGAATGCAGTGTCGATCTTATCGGCGAAACCGCCCAGGCCGGTGCCGAGGATGATGCCCACCTCCGGGGCGAAAGAACTCGTGGCGGCGTCGATAAAAGCCGCTGTTTTTTTAATTTCCTCTAACATCTTCTTCCAGTTTTTGCAGAAAATCCGTCGCCGAATCCTCTATGAATGAAATATTTATCGGTAAATAGTATATCCTGCGCTGTATCTCTTCGGGGATCTTCGCGCGGTTGGTCAGTTTTACGGCATCCTTTTCCGTGGTCACGATGACCGCCCCGGGGAACTTGTCCAGCAATTCGCGCAGGCGGTTCAGGTCGCGTACCTTGTAGACATGATGGTCGTCGAGCGTCATCTCGGCCACCACCCCGTAGTTCCCGCGCAACGCCGCGAGGAACGGCTTGGGACTCCCGATGCCCGAAAGCGCGATCACCTGCTGCCCCTGCAGGAGCGGTTCGCCGGGCGCGGCATCCGGGAAGAGCGGCTGCGGCATGAAACTCTCGAAACGGGTGAAATAGACCCGCTGGTAGGCAACCTGTATCAGCACCTTGCGCAGGATGCGCCGGTCAATGGGCGCCATCTTCTCCGGGCACTTCGTAACGACGAAATAGTGGGCGCGGTGCAGTTCTTCGGGCAGGTCGCGCAGGGTTCCGAGCGGCAGCATCCTGTCGTGCTGCACGGGGCGCGTGGCGTCGATCATCACGATGTTCACCTTCGGCTCTACATAGCGGTGCTGGAACCCGTCGTCCATGACGACGAGGTCGACGTCGGGGTGCTCGGCGCGGATGCGGCGGATCCCTTCGGCACGCTTCTCGCACACGGCCACTACCGTATCGGGGAATTTGAGTTTGATCTGCAACGGCTCATCGCCCACATCCCGGTAATGGGAGTCGGCCTTCACCTCCAGATACCCCTTGGTACGGCGGCCGTACCCGCGCGACAGCAGGGCGACGCGATGCATCTGCGACATATAGGCGATCACCATCTCGGCCATCGGGGTTTTGCCCGTACCGCCGACGGTGATGTTGCCGATACAGATGACCGGGATGTCGAACTTCTCGCTTTTGAGGATACCCCAGTCGAAGAGACGGTGACGGAAAGTCACCCCCGCCTTATAGAGGAGAGCCGCAGGAGCAAGCAAGCATTTCAACATTTCGGGTCGGTTTATCCATACAATTTTTCAAAGGTAGCAATAAATCTCCGGAACACAAAACAAAAAAAGCAAATCTCGGGCCTGACCGACAAAGGAATAATAAAATTGGAGATTCCTGCGTTTTTTTCATATCTTTGCTTGCGTCTATGAGAAGTTTTAAATTACCGATATGCGCCCTGCTGCTCGTAGCCGCAGGGGCGTGCGACAGAACTACGCAACAGGCCGCGGCCGAAAAGGAAGAAGCCGCGCCGCAGAATATCGTTTACGGCATCAACGCCGACAACTACCGCACCGAAACGGGCGAGGTGGGCAGCGGCGAAACGCTGGGGAAAATCCTGAACGGGTACGGCGTTTCGGCCCTTACGGTCGACAGGCTCGACAAAGCCTCAAAAGAGATTTTCCCGCTGCGCAACATCCGCGCCGGGCATAAATACACCGTCTTCATCCACGAGGATTCGCTCTATGCCCCCCACCTGGACTACCTGGTCTACGAACGCAACATGTCTCAATACGTGGTGTTCGGGTTCCATGAGGATTCGGTCAGCGTCCAGACGGGAGAAAAGGAATTCACGGTACGCCGCACCAAGAAGAGCGCCACGATCAATTCGTCGCTGTGGGGTGCGATCATGGAGGAGCACCTGCCCTATGCGCTGGCCGCGGAAATGGAGGACATTTACCAGTGGACGGTCGATTTCTTCGGCATCCAGAAGGGCGACAATTTCACGGTGATCTATGACGAGCGCTTCATCGACGACAGCATCTCGGCCGGCATCGGCCGCATTTGGGGCGCCAAATTCTGCCAGGGCGGCAAGGAGTACTACGCCATCCCCTTCCGGCAGGGTGGCAAAATCCAGTATTGGGAATACGACGGCGGAAGCCTGCGCAAGCAGATGCTCAAGGCGCCGCTGAAATACACACGCATCAGTTCGAAGTTCACCTATGCGCGCAAGCATCCGATCTACAAGGTATACCGGCCGCATACGGGCGTCGATTACGCGGCGCCGAAAGGCACGCCCGTACATGCCGTAGCCGACGGTGTGGTGACCTTCAAGGGCTGGGGCGGCGGCGGTGGCAACACGCTCAAAATCAAACATGCCGGCAACCTGATGACGGGTTACCTGCACCTGAGCGGCTATGCCAAGGGTATCTCGAAAGGCTCGCGCGTTTCGCAGGGGCAACTGATCGGCTACGTCGGTTCGACGGGCGCCTCGACCGGCCCCCACCTCGACTACCGCATCTGGAAAAACGGCACGCCGATCAATCCGCTGAAAATCCCCCAGGAACCGGCCGAACCGATCTCGAAGCAGAACCGCGCGACATTCGAATTCGTGCGCGACCGTATCGTGGCCGAACTGAACGGCGACGTGAAGGACGGGGAGCGCATCACGCAGCTCGATTCGCTCGTCATCCCGCAGCCGGCAGCACCGGAGGCAGCGAAATAACGGGGAAAATGGCCGCAACGACAGGCAAGGAACATCTGCCGGCCGACATGCCGGAAAGCTGGGATCAGGAACCGTTCGATAAAAGACCCGGGGGCAGGACGAGGATGGAAGCCATCCGGGAAACGGGCAAAGCACCCGGGAATGCCGGGGAACAGACAGGAACGCCCCGGAAAAAGTCCGGTATACCGGAAAAAACCGGAAATCCGGAGGATACAGCGGAAAGCACCGGGGCGCAGGAAGCCAAACATAAAGCCGGCGTCGATGCGCGAATCGTACGGTTTCTGAAAAAACACCATGTGCTGACGCTGGCGACGAGCGGCGAGGGAGCGCCCTATTGCAGCAACGCATTTTACTGCTACGATGCGGAACGCAATTTGCTGATCTTCACGTCGGACATGGCGACGCACCATGCGCAGCAGATGGCTCGCAACCCGTGTGTCGCAGCCTCGGTAGTCCTCGAAACGAAGGTCGTGGGACGCGTCCAGGGGCTGCAATTGTGCGGTAAAGCCGAAAGGGCCGACGAGGCGGCGAGGCGGGCATACCTCAAACGGTTTCCCTATGCCGTACTGGCAGAACTGACCCTGTGGGCGATCGCGCCCGACTTTATGAAATTCACCGACAACACGCTCGGATTCGGAAAAAAACTGATATGGAACAACAGATAGGAGTCATCATCGTAGCAGGCGGGGGCGGAACCCGCATGGGAGGTTCGCGTCCCAAGCAATTCATGATGCTGGGCGGCCTGCCCGTCCTGGCCCATACGATCAACAATTTCGCCGGGGCGCTGCCCGGGGCAGAGATCGTCGTGGTGCTGCCCGCGGAGCACGCCGATTTCTGGAAGGACTTCGCAGCACGCTTCGACATCGCGGCACACACGGTTACGACGGGAGGCGACGAGCGGTTCCATTCGGTGAAAAACGGGCTGAAAGCCCTGAAGCGCGATCCGGAATTGATCGCCGTACAGGACGGCGTACGACCGCTGGCCTCGCACGGCATGATCCGCCGTGCGGTGGCCGCAGCCGCCGAACACGGCACTGCGATCCCGGTCGTCGAAGCCGTGGATTCGTACCGCGAAACGGACGGCACGGCTTCACGCATCGCCGACCGCCGCCGCCTGCGCATCGTACAGACCCCGCAGGTATTCCGCGCCGACATACTGCGCTGCGCCTACGAGGCGGAGTACCGCCCCGAATTCACGGACGACGCATCGGTCGTGGAACAGGCCGGCGAGGCCGTATTTCTGTGCGAAGGCGAGCGTACGAACCTGAAGATCACGACCCCCGAAGATATGGTCATCGCCGAGGCACTGCTGGCCGGGCGCGAAAAGACAGAGGAGGATACGGATGGAGAAAACCTATAAATACCGTTTCAGCCGCCGGGCGATCTACTGGACGCTGGTCTATCTGGTGGTCTTCGTACTGCTGGGCTGGTTGTTGTACCACCTCTACGAAGGGGGCTACCTCTCGGCCTGGTTCACCTCGTTCATCGTGGCGCTCATCGCCCTGATGTCGCTGTCGATCCCCCGCAGGATCGTGGTCACCGACGAGAAGGTCGAGGTGCGCTGCCTGCTGGACATCACCGAAATCCGCCGCGACGAAATCGCCTCGGTACGCCGGGTCGACCCTCGGCGGATGAAATGGTTCTTCCCGGTATTCGGGGGCTGCGGGTTCTTCGGTTATTACGGACATTTCCTCGACCTCAGGCGGTTCGAACGCGTGAAACTCTACGCCTCGGAGTGGAAAAACTTCGTGGAGATCACCGATATCTACGAAGACCGCCTGTACGTCTCGTGTTCGGATGCCGACCGCCTCGTAGAGGAGCTTATGCCCCCCGGAGGCAACCGCCCGGCGGAAGACGACGAAGAGGAAGAGCAGGCGCAATAGTATCGGGATCCGGCCAAAAAGTCGACAGAAGACGCCCGGGGATTGCGTATTTCCGGAAAATGATCTTATATTTGCAACCGAGGCCGGAACGGCCCGTAAAAACGAAAAATAACAAACAACGCATTAAAAACCAGAAGAAATGAAAAAGTACCGTTGCACCGTTTGTGAGTGGGTATACGACCCCGCAGTGGGCGATCCCGACGGAGGCATCGCCCCCGGAACGCAGTTCGAAGAGATTCCCGAAGACTGGGTTTGCCCCGTCTGCGGCGTCGGCAAAGACATGTTCGAAGAGGTTGCGGAATAATCCCGTCCCTCCCCGAAGAAACGGCAAGGCGCACCCCGCAGGGTGCGCTTTCTGTTTGCCAGGCCGCGGAAAACGCTCCCGGCCCTGAAATGCGCCCGCACAACGCTCCCGGTGCCGGAGGCACACGGATTCAAGCCGATTTTTACATGCCGGAAAGCGGATTTATCATATCTATTCGTACTTTTGCATGCAGCTTTGAAAGACGTATAGACAGGAACGAATGAATACCGGCGACATACTCTCATATACGAGCCGAGAGGAATTCAGGCAATGGCTCATGGAGCATCATGACAGCGCAAAGGAGTGCTGGGTTACGGTAAAGAAAGGGAAACCGTCATGCGGCGACGGATGCCTTTTTTATCTCGACGCCGTTGAAGAGGCTTTGTGTTTCGGCTGGATAGATTCAACCAACAAAACCCACGGCGGTCGTACCCTACAAAGATTTTCACCAAGGAAAAAGAGCAGCCCCTGGTCGGAGTTGAATTTAGAACGGTGCCGGCGGTTGGAAAAATTGCAGCTGATGACCGAATCGGGCAGAAAGGCTTTGCCCGAAACACCGGACACCGGAACCTTCGCAATCGACCCCGACATCGTGCATGCATTCGGGAAAAACCCTGTCGCTTGGGAAAATTTCAGGAAATTCCCCGAACTGTACAGACGGATACGTATTGACACCATACAAAGGGATAAGAGCAAGGACATCGCGTTGTTCTGGAAAAGGGTCGAGCGTCTTATACAGAAATCCGAACAGGGGGAGATGTTCGGCGCGTGGAATGATTACGGCAGGCTATTGAACTACTGAACGATTTTCCGTATATTTGTAAACGAATTGATCCCACCCTAAACCACCGCGACGATGAAACATCTATTGCTTTTAGCCTCGCTCCTGACCTGCATGGGCGCCGGCGCCCAGCAGGCGACCTTCCGCAACCCGGTCATTGCGGGCGACATGGCCGACCCGACGGTCATCCGGGTAGACAACACCTATTATGCGACGGGCACCTCGTCGGAATGGGCCCCCTACTACCCGCTGTTCCGCTCCAAAGACCTGGTCAACTGGCGGCAGATCGGGCACCTGTTCGAGCAGCAGCCCGCATGGACGAGATCCTCGTTCTGGGCCCCGGAACTTTTCCACCGCAACGGCAAAACATACGCTTATTATACGGCACGCCGGAAAACCGACGGGACGTCGTATATCGGCGTCGCCACGGCCGACAAACCCGAAGGCCCCTATACCGACCACGGCCCGATCGTCGAGTACGGCACCGAGGCGATCGACGCATTCGTGCTGGAAGACGCCGGCGAGCTATATATCTCGTGGAAAGCCTACGGACTCGACCCAAGGCCGATCGAACTCCTGGCCTGCAAAATCTCGGACGACGGGCTGCGCATGGCGGGGGAACCCTTCACGCTGCTGCGCGACGACAAACGGCAGGGCATGGAAGGGCAGCACTGGCTGAAAATCGGCGATTACTATTACATCGTCTACTCCATAAACGGCTGCTGCGGCCCTGGGAGCGACTACGCCGTGGCGGTCGCCCGCTCGAAAAACCTGCGGGGCCCCTACGAGCGTTACGCCGGGAACCCGATCCTGCACGGCGGCGGCGATGTCCAGTCCATCGGGCACGGCACCATCACGACGACGCCCGACGGGAGGATGTTCTACCTCTGCCACGCCTATCTGGCCGGTGAGAATTTCTTTCTGGGACGCCAGCCGATGTTGCAGCAGATCGTCCTGGGCGATGACCTGTGGCTTCATTTCCGGGGCGGGGAAACAGCATCCCTGACGCAGCCGATGCCTTTTGCCGGCATGGCACAGCAGCCCGTATTCGATTTCGCAGATGACTTCACGGCCGACCGGCTCCGGCCCGAATGGACGTGGAACTATCCTTACGCGACGCCCGAGATCGAGCTTGCCGACGGGCGTCTCTTTCTGGGCGGGCGGCCCAAAGAGGGCGTAAAAACCGGCACGGCGCTCTGCCTGAGGGCCGTAAGTCCCGACTATACGCTCGAAACGGCACTCTCCGACCGCAACGCAGGATGGAGCGGGCTCACGGTATACGGGGATGCAGCGAACCTCCTCGTATGGGGATTGCAGGGCGACGAGGTATTGTTGAAGCTCTACAAGGACGGCAGGGAAACGCTGCTGGGCAGCTCCGGGCAGATCGGGGCGCACCTGCCGGTCTACCTGCGCATCGAGGTACGGGGGAATGCCCCCGCAGCATTCGGATACAGCACCGACGGACACACCTGGAAACAAGTGGAAAACCTGCCCGTAGGTGCCGAAGACCTGCTGCAATGGGATCGCGTAGCACGCCCGGGATTGTATTACCAGGGGCCGGAAGGCCAGGCAGCCGAATTCGAATACATGCGGATGAGCAACCGCTGAGAGAAGTTGCGGATCCCTTCTGCAAGGCAAGCCCTCTGCGGAAGCACGGCAGAATCCCGGCCGGAACTTTCCGATAAAAAGAGCCGCCCCGAATTGTTCGGGGCGGCTTTCTCTTCCGGGACTGCGCCCGTCAATTGATATTGGGCAGGAAAGAATAATTCTTCGAATAGCCGAGCATCTGCTCGACGTAGTTCGCCGGATAGGAAATTTTCACATCGACCACCCTGCCGTCCTTTTCGACAAGTTCGAACTCGGGGTTCACGAAGCCGCCGTAAGGTTCGATGCCGAGTGCATAGTAACGGTCGCGCACCTCCCGGTGCAGCTGGGGATCGACCTGGACGGCATACCGCTCGACAAGCGCCTTGCCGGCCTCGTAGTCGCCTTCGGACTTGATGCGCTGCACCTCGCGGAGCATGTCGCCGAACAGTCGGCGCAGTTTTTCGTAATCGTTGACCACGACATACGTTTTGCCGTTTTCCCGAACCATCTCGATCACGTTGTCGGCCTTGCCGCGCTCATAGCACCACTCGCAGATCAGCTTGCGGTTGCGCATGTGCGACTCCTCGACGTTCTTGCCCGGCTCGATACGCGCCAGCTGGGTCATCATGCCGTTCAGGATATATTTCGCATAGCCGGCCTTCGCCACGTCGAACGAGGGCACCAGCCCCAGTTCCACCATCTTCGGGTCACCCAGGTAGTAGAGGCCGAAGAGGTCGGCGCGGGTCTCCTCGAGCGTCGAGCTGTAACTCTTCAACTCGTTGCCCTTCACGCCCGGCGCCAGCTGTCCCGAACCGTGCCCCAGACACTCGTGCAGGTCGGTATGCAGGTCGTCGGCCAGTTTGCCGTACTTGTCCATCACCTCGCGATCCCCGGCACGCAGCACGAACTCCTCGTTGAAGCCGTTGCCGTGGGCGGCCATGTCGTAGGCATAGGTGATGTTGTCGATCGTGACCGACTTCGAACCGTATTCCTTGCGGATCCAGTCGGCATTGGGAAGGTTGATGCCGATGGGCGTGGCGGGATAGCAGTCGCCGCCCAGCATCGCCACCGTGATGACCTTGGCCGAAACGCCCTTCACCTTCTCCTTGCGGTAGGCGGGAGCAACGGGCGAATGGTCTTCGAACCACTGCGCGTTATCCGAAATCACCTCCGTACGGTGGCAGGCCTCCTTGTCCATGAAATTCACGATGCCCTCCCACGAAGCCTTGCGGCCGAGCGGATCGCCGTAATCCTCGATAAAGCCGTTCACGAAGTCGACGTTCGACACGGTGTCCTTCACCCAGCCGATGTTATAGCGGTCGAACTCGCGCAGGTCGCCGGTCTTGTAATATTCGATCAGCGCTGCGATATTGCTTTTCTGCGGTTCGGTGGCTACGGCCTGCGCTTTTTCGAGCCAGTAGACGATCTTCTCGATGGCGGGCGAATACATGCCGCCGACCTTCCATACGCGCTCCTTTAGGACACCGTTCTCCTTCACCAGCTTGGAGTTCAGGCCGTAGGAGATCGGTTCCGGGTCGTTGTGGTCGACCATGTCGGCGTAGAATTTCTCGACCTCGGCCTGCGTCACGCCCTCGTAGTAGTTGTTCGACGAGGTGGCGATCAGGTCTTCGCCCGCCGTCTGGTTCAGGCGCGTTTTATAGAGTGCCGGATCGAAGATAGCCTTGCAGACCTCGCCGCGCAGCGGATTCAGGTCGCCGAACTTCTCCTCGGGGATCGTCTCTATCACGTCGAGCAGATACCCTTCGGTGAACTCGGGGACGAACTTGTCGTTCGAATAGTGGTGATGAATGCCGTTGGCGAACCACACCTTTTTCAGGTATTTCTCCAAGGCCTTCCATTCGGCCGCCGAGCGGTCGCCCCGGTAGTTCTCGTAAACCGTTTCGAGCGTACGGCGCACGGCGAGGTTGTATTTGAAATTCTGGTCGAAAAGGATGTCCCGGCCGCACTTGGCAGCCTCGGCGAGGTAATAGACCAGTTCCTTCTCCGCAAGCGGAAGCTGCTCGAAACCAGGGACTTCGTAACGGATGACCTTGATGTCGTCGAAACGGTCGACGATCCACGGGGCTTCGCTCTTCGATGCCCCGCAGCACGAAGTCAGTGCAACAGCGGTAACAGTCATAGATGTCAGTGTAAATAAATTTTTCATGTCGTTCGGGTTTGAATTTCCCCGAAATATACGGTTTTTTTGCGAAAAAGCCGCATACGGACGAATATACGCATGGACACATATACAATATGTGCCGGCAAACGCACCTCCCCGCCGCACCCGGCAGCGCTTGCCATTCGGGCATTATTCTCAAAAAAACATACCAGTTCGTACCAGTATGACGAAATTTTATTTATATTTGTCCACAAAGCACGCACCATGCCGGAAAAATTCGGAAACAACATAAACCCACATTGATGAAACCTATCAAAACCGCACTTCTGGCCCTGCCGCTCCTGGCCGCAGGGTGCAACCGGGACTCCGGGACTGCAAAAATCCGGCCGCTGGAGGCCGGAAGCGTCCGGGTCGAAGACGCCTTCTGGGGCCCCCGCTATGAAAAATGGGAACACGTCACCGTCGGCGACATGCTCAACAAGTTCGAAGGGAACGACCCGGCGCATTTCGCGTGCGGCGTCGACGCTTTCGAAAATTTCGACCTCGTAGCATCGGGCGCCCGCGATATCGGCCGCCACGCGGGGCCGCCTTGGTACGACGGGCTGGTGTACGAGACGATCCGGGGGATATCCGACCTGCTGGCACAACGTCCCGACCCGGCGCTCAAAGCCCGTGTAGACGGTTACATCGCCCGCATCGAAGCGGCACAAAAGAGCGATCCGGACGGGTTCGTCGGCACCAACACCCAGCTAACGGAGGACAACCACCGCTGGGGCGCGAACGGCGGGTTTCTGCGCATGCAGCACGACGTCTACAACGCCGGCATGCTCATCGAAGCCGGGGTACACTATTACGAAGCCACGGGGGACGACAGGCTGCTGAAAGTCGCCACGCGCATGGCGGACTACATGGTGCGAACGATGGGGCCCGCCCCGAAAAAGAATATCGTCCCGGCGCACTCGGGCCCCGAGGAGGCCCTGGTAAAACTCTACAAGCTCTACCGCGACCGCCCCGGCCTGCGCGCGCAAACCGGGGCGCAGTCCGCAGCCGGCGACTACCTCCGGCTGGCCGAGTTCTGGATCGGCAACCGCGGCGTGCACTGCGGCTATCCGCTGTGGGGCACGTGGGGCAACGACAGCGCGGAGCGGTGGATCCACGAGGAGCTCTACACCACGGAATTCGGCCCCGAAGCACGGCCCGCATGGGGCGATTACGCGCAGGACTCGATCCGCGTATTCGACCAGCCCGCCATCGTCGGGCACGCCGTGAGGGCCACCCTGCTGGCGACGGGCATCGCCGCGGCGGCCTATGAGAACGGCAATGCGGACTACATCGCCACGGCGAAACGCTGGTGGGACGACATGGCCGGGAAAAAACTCTTCGTCACGGGCGGTGTCGGGGCAGTGCATTTCGACGAAAAGTTCGGCCACGACTACTACCTGCCCACCGACGCCTATCTGGAAACCTGCGCCGCCGTAGGCGTGGGGTTCTTCAGCCAGGCGATGAACCAGCTCACGGGCGACGCGAAATACATGGATGAATTCGAACGCGCGCTATACAACAACGTGCTGGCTGGCGTCGCCGCCTCGGGCAGGCAGTATACCTACCAGAACCCGCTCAATACCAACCGCAGCGAACGCTGGGAATGGCACCCCTGCCCCTGCTGCCCGCCGATGTTCCTCAAGATAGTCTCGGCGACCCCCGAATTCATTTACGCCCGGGACGACAGGACGGTCTATGTCAACCTGTTCATCGGCAGCGATGCCGACATCGCGCTCGGCGACACGCAGGTGCATGTCCGGCAGCAGACCCGATACCCCGTGGACGGAAAGGTCGTCCTCACGCTTACGCCCGAAAAGGCGGCACGCTTCACCGTGAAGGTACGTATCCCGGGCTGGGCCCGCGGCGAGGAAAACCCGTTCGGGTTGTACGTATCCGAAAGCCCGGCCGCGCCGGTGCTCTCGGTGAACGGCACCCCGGTCGAAATCCGCCTCGACAAAGGGTATGCCCTCCTCGACCGGGTCTGGAACCCCGCAGACCGCATCGTGCTGGAACTTCCCGTCGCGCCGCGCCTCGTCCGGGCACATAAAGCCGCCCGGGAGCTGGACGGCATGGCCGCCATCGCGGCCGGGCCGCTGGTATACTGCATCGAGCAGGCAGACAACGCGGATTACGCCCGGCTGAGGCTCGACACGGCCGGCAGCATGGAACTCGGATACCGCAGCGACCTGATGGACGGCACGCCGGTCATCACGGGAACGGCCATCGACGGCAAGGGCGCGAAGAGCACCTTCACGGCCATCCCCTACTACGCCTTCGGCAACCGGGGAAACGGCGGCTACCGCGTCTGGCTGCCGACCCGCTGACAACCCGAACAGCGCGGGCACAAAAAAGCACCGGAAAGGTTCGACGCCTTCCGGTGCTTTTTATTTCCGGCCGCCATCCGGGCGCCCGTTCCCGGGATCAGAAGTTGTAACCCAGCGAAACGAAGAAGCTGCCGTTCTTGGCCTTGACCTCGTCGGCATCCTTCAGGATGTTCAGCAGGCCCAGGTCATACCCGAGGCTGACATTGTAATGCTTCCTGAACGTCACGTTGGCACCGAAGCGCAGGCCCAGGTCGGAGCGTTTGAACATCGCTTCCTCCTCGGCGCCATCCCCCAGGTCGGTGGACTTGAACAGGTCGGCCTTCTCGCCCTTGAACTTCGCCTTGCCATGGATACCGAACCCATAGAAGACACCCGCCAGGGGCTGTATCGAAACGCTCCTGACATTGAAATGCCAGCTGACCACGACGGGCACCTGCAAATAGAGCATATTGAACTTCACCTTGCCGGACAACTCCTCGTCGAATCCCAGATCGAAATTGGAGGCATTGACCGATCCGCCGCGTCCCGTCAGGTAAAGGCCCGTTTCCAGGTAGAGCGGCAGCGTCCGCAGCAACGGCTGTTGGTAGGCAAAGCCCACATTGTACGACGCACGCGAGTCGAACGAGAAGCTGTTACTGCCCGCGCTCAGGTCGATGCTGGTCACATTCAGTCCGGCGCGCACTCCCATCACGCGGCCCTGGCCGAATGCTGACATGCCGGCGGCAACGGCCAGCAAACAAAGAATAAATTTCTTCATAACTTTAAAATTGTGCCCCGGCTCCCGTGAGGCGTTTAAGTTTGGATTGCCGGAATAGGGAACCGCCGCGCCCGTTTCCATTCCGGAACGGGAAGCGGGTACCCCGCCATTGTTTCATCGGTTGTAAATATAGGCGCATTATGCGATATCCGGAAATAAAATCAATGAATGCCACCCTTTTTCACACGAAAGCCGCATTTTACAGAACCGCATCCGCCTCCGAGGCCGGGAAACCGGGATTTCGGAACGGCATGGTGCACATAAGAAAAAGATACGGCTTATTTTTCCGACTTTTTTCTTCGTTATGTCTGATGGAATTTCTACCTTTGCCCGCACAACTCGCATCAAGAAAGGATGAAAGTATTTGAAAGTGTCAAGGAGCTCCGTGCAGAGCTGGACAAGGCGGAGCAGTCGGGAATCGGCTTCGTACCGACGATGGGTGCCCTGCATGCAGGACACCGCTCGCTCGTGGAGCGTGCCCGGCGGGAAAACGGCACCGTCGTGGTGAGCGTCTTCGTAAACCCCACGCAGTTCAACGACAAAAACGACCTGAAGCATTACCCCCGCACGCCGGAGGCCGATGCCCGCCTGCTGGAAGAGGCCGGGGCGGATTTCGTGCTGATGCCCACGGTCGAGGAGATATATCCCCAGCCCGACACCCGGCAGTTCGATTTCGGACTGATCGACAAGGTGATGGAGGGCGCCACGCGCCCCGGCCATTTCAACGGCGTAGCGCAGGTCGTCAGCCGCCTGTTCGACATCGTGCGCCCCGCACGCGCCTATTTCGGGGAAAAGGATTTCCAGCAGATCGCCGTCATCAAGTCGATGGTGGCCCAGCTGGCGCTCCCCATCGAGATCGTCGAATGCGCGATCGTCCGCGGCGAAGACGGGCTGGCCCTCTCGTCGCGCAACACGCTGCTCGATGCAACGCACCGGGCCGCAGCGCCGCACATCTACGCCACGCTGCGCGCCGCAGTGGCCCAATCGCAGGGGATGGCTCCCGCACGACTCAAGGAGTGGGTCACGGCCGAGGTGGAACGCAACCCGTTGCTGAAGGTCATCTATTACCAGTCGGTCGACGCACGGACGATGCAGGAGGTCGCCGCCTGGGACGACTCCCCCCGCATCCAGGGCTGCATCGCAGTACAGGCAGGAGATATTCGTTTAATCGACAACATCCGTATCCGATAATGAAATTCCAGATTGAAGTCATCAAATCCAAAATCCACCGCGTGACGGTCACACAGGCCGACCTGAATTACGTGGGGAGCATCACCATCGACGAGGCGCTGTTGGAAGCCGCCAACATCATCGAGGGCGAGAAAGTCCAGATCATGGACATCAACAACGGAGAGCGTTTCGAAACCTATGTCATCAAGGGCGAACGCGCAAGCGGCTGTATCTGCCTCAACGGCGCCGCCGCACGCAAAGTACAGGTGGGCGACGTCATCATCATCGCATCCTATGCGCTGATGGATTTCGAGGATGCCAAGCAGTTCAAACCCTGGGTCATCTTCCCCGACACGGCTACCAACCATCTGATCGGATAACGCATCCGGAACCGCCGGCCGGAAAGGCCGGAAAAGTAAAAAATCTCCCCTAAAGGGAGATTTTTTTGCTATAAATGTTTATATTTGTCGATGTTAACGGTCTTTTTTATCCCGGATATATGGACATCGCGCTTTCCGTACTTGCATTCCTGTTCACGATCGTCGGCATCATCGGCTGTATCGTCCCCGCCCTGCCGGGCGTGGTGCTCAGTTACGCAGGGCTTCTGTGCGCCTATTTCACCTCCTATTCGCATATGTCGGCATCGGCCCTATGGATATGGCTGGCCATCACCGTGGCCGTCAGTGTGGCCGATTATTTCCTGCCTGCGTGGATGACCCGCAGATTCGGCGGCTCGCGGGCGGGCGCCATCGGGGCCACGGTCGGCGTATTCGCCGGATTTTTCATCTTCCCGCCCATAGGCATCATCCTGGGGCCGTTCGTCGGCGCCGTGGCGGGGGAATTGCTCAACGACCGCGGGGACTTCCCGAAGGCGATCCTCGTGGGTTTCGGTTCCTTCCTCTCGTTCATCGTCGGCACTGGGCTCAAGGTCGTAGCCGCCGTCGGGATGCTCATACATGTCACGACCGACACATACCCCGCCGTGCGGGACTGGTTCGCAACTCTATTTTAACCCTTTCGATAATGAAAAAACTCTTACTCTTTGCGGTAGTCATCGCAGCGATGCTGGCCGCGGCTTGTTCCAAGTACAAGTACGAAACAGTGAAGGGCGACCCGTTGAACACCAAAATCTACACCCTGGACAACGGGCTGAAGGTCTACATGAGCGTCAACAAGGAGACGCCGCGTATCCAGACCTACATCGCCGTGAATGTGGGCGGCAAGAACGACCCGGCCGAGACCACCGGGCTGGCGCACTATTTCGAACATCTGATGTTCAAGGGCACGCAGCAGTTCGGCACATCGGATTTCGCAGCCGAGAAACCGATGCTCGACCAAATCGAAAACCTCTTCGAGGTGTACCGCAAGACGACCGACGAAGCCGAGCGCGCGGCGATCTACCACCGCATCGACTCAGTCAGCTACGAGGCTTCGAAGATCGCCATCCCCAACGAGTACGACAAACTGATGTCGGCCATCGGCGCCAACGGCACCAATGCCTTCACGTCGCAGGACATGACCGTATACGTCGAGGACATCCCTTCGAACGAGATCGACAACTGGGCCAAGATCCAGGCCGACCGTTTCAAGAACCCCGTGATCCGCGGCTTCCACACCGAGCTGGAGACCATCTACGAGGAGAAGAACATGTCGCTGACGCGCGACAGCCGCAAAGTCTGGGAGGCCATGGACGCCGCCCTGTTCCCCCACCATCCCTACGGCACGCAGACCGTACTGGGTACACAGGAACACCTGAAGAACCCCTCGATCACCAATGTCAAGAATTACCACAAGACCTACTACGTGCCCAACAACATGGCCGTCTGCGTATCGGGAGACTTCGATCCCGACGAAATGGTCGCCACGATCGAAAAATACTTCGGCGACATGCAGCCGAACCCCAACCTGCCGAAACTGCACTTCGAGCCCGAACAGCCGATCACGACTCCCGTAGTGAAGGAGGTATACGGGCTGGAAGCCGCCAATGTGATGCTGGGATGGCGCCTGCCGGGTGCGACCGACCCGTCGACCGACGTGGCGAACATCGTGGGCTCGGTACTTTATAACGGCCAGGCCGGACTGATCGACCTCGACCTCAACCAGCAGCAGAAGGTGCTTTCGGCATACGGCTACGCATCGTCGCAGCCCGATTACGGGACATTCCTGGTAGCAGGCCGCCCGAAGGCCGGGCAGTCGCTCGACGAAGTACGCGACATGCTGCTGTCCGAAGTGGCCAAGCTGCGCAACGGGGATTTCGACGAAAGCCTGATCGAGGCGACCATCAACAATTACAAGATGCAGATGATGCGTTCGTTCGAAGAGAACGAAAGCCGCGCGATGCTCTACGTCTACTCGTTCATCAACGGCGCCGACTGGGCCGACGAAGTGCAGCAGCTCGACCGCATGTCGAAGATCACCAAGCAGGACGTCGTGGACTGGGCCAACAAATACCTCGGCCCCGAAAGTTATGCCATCGTCTACAAGCGTGAAGGCAAAGACCCCAACGAGCAGAAGATCGCAGCCCCGAAGATCACGCCGATCGTGACCAACCGCGACTCGCAGAGCGAGTTCCTCACCGAGATACAGAACTCGAAGGTCGAGCCTATCGAGCCGGTATTCGTGGACTACAAGAAGGACATGTCGCAGTTCGAGGCGCAGAAGGGCGTCAACGTGCTGTATAAGAAAAACGAAACCAACGACATCTTCACGCTGATCTACGTATTCAACACGGGTACGGAGAACGACCCGGCACTCAACCTCGCCTTCGACTACCTGAGCTACCTCGGAACGGACAAGATGAGCGCCGAGCAGATCGCATCGGAGATGTACGCCATCGCCTGCTCGTTCGGCCTGAGCGCCGGAACCAACCAGAGCTGGATCGAGATATCGGGCCTGAGCGAGAACATGGGTAAGGCGATGGAAATCGTCGAAGGGCTGATCGCCGGGGCGCAGCCCAACGAGGAGATCCTGCAAAACCTCAAGGGCGACATGATAAAGAGCCGCGCCGACGCCAAGCTCAACCAGAGCCGTTGCTTCGGGGCGCTCCAGCGCTACATGATCTACGGCAGCGATTTCATCCGCCGCACCACGCTCACCGACCCGGCATTGCAGGGGTTGACCTCGGAACAGCTGCTCGCAAAGATCGGCGACCTGATGGGCAAGCAGCACGAGGTGCTCTACTACGGCCCGCAGGACGAGGCCGAAGTGAAAGCCGCCCTGGCCGCGCACCACAAGGTGGCAGCCGACCTCCAGCCGCTGGAAAAGAAATTCAGCACGCTGCAACCCACCGATGAAAACAAGGTCATGCTTGCCCAGTACGACGCCAAGCAGCTCTACTACATGCAGTATTCGAACCGCGGCGAGAAATTCGACCTCGCAGCCGACCCGCAGATCACCCTCTACAACGAGTATTTCGGCGGAGGCATGAACACCATCGTCTTCCAGGAGATGCGCGAAGCCCGCGGCCTGGCTTACTCGGCATGGGCCAACCTCGCCATCCCGACCAACGCCAAGGGCGACTATTACTACATGGCCTTCATCGCCACGCAGAACGACAAGATGCAGAAGGCCATCGAGGCATTCGACGAGATCATCAACAACATGCCCGAATCGGAAAAGGCGTTCAGCATCGCCAAGGAGGCCCTTATCTCGCGCCTGCGCACCGAGCGCACGGTGAAGGACGGCGTACTGTGGAGCTACATCCGCATGCGCGACCTCGGCCTGACGGAGCCGCGCGGAAAGCAAATCTTCGAGAAGGCGCAGCAGATGACGCTCGCCGATGTCAAGGCCGCACAGGAAAAGTGGGTGAAAGGACGCAAATACGTCTACGGCATTCTGGGCGACATCCAGGATCTCGATCTGAACTACCTCAAGACCCTCGGCCCGATCCAGACCGTGACACAGGAGGAGATTTTCGGGTACTAAACCGCCCCTGCTCCAGGATAACGAAAGCCGCCGGTTCCCCGGCGGCTTTTTCGTGCCCGCTCCCGGCCAAAGTACTAAACGGGCAGTCCGGCAAGCCGGCGGGAAATAAAACATCCTGAGCGGAAATGCCGCGAACGAAAACACCGGGAACACAAGCTGCCGGGAACGGAAAACGCCGGAAACGCAAGCCACTGGGAAAGGGAAACACCCCTGCCGAAGGTTTTTCCGACAGGGGTGGAATCGTAAAACAACAGGTCTTGACTTCCCGCCCGGCCAGAAACCGGACGGCCGCAGGAAACTTCCCGTTTCGCCGGGGACAGCCCCGAAGCCCACGGCAGCCTCCAGCCGTTAATAGCGGTAATGCTCGGCTTTGTAAGGGCCGTCGGGGTCTACGCCGATATAGTCGGCCTGTTTCCTGGTGAGGTGCGTGAGTTCCACGCCGAGGTTGTCCAGATGCAGGCGTGCCACCTCCTCGTCGAGGTGCTTGGGCAGGCGGTACACGCCCACTTCGAGGTTCTCCTGCCACAGTTCCATCTGCGCAAGGCACTGGTTCGTAAAGGAGTTCGACATCACGAACGAGGGGTGCCCCGTCGCACAGCCCAGGTTCACGAGACGGCCTTCGGCCAACACGAAGATCGAGTGTCCGTCGGGGAAGGTGAACTTGTCGACCTGCGGTTTGATATTGGTCTTAACGGCCCCCGATTTTTCGAGGCGCGCCATCTGGATTTCATTGTCGAAGTGGCCGATGTTGCAAACGATCGCCTGGTCGCGCATCTTCTCCATGTGCTCCAGCGTGATGATGTCGCAGTTGCCCGTGCAGGTGACGTAAATATTGCCTTCGGGGAGTGCGCTCTCGACGGTCTTGACCTCGAAGCCTTCCATGGCGGCCTGCAGGGCGCAGATCGGGTCGATCTCGGTCACGATGACACGTGCGCCGTACGAACGCATCGAACGGGCACAGCCCTTGCCCACGTCGCCGTAGCCGCAGACCACGACCACCTTGCCGGCGATCATCACGTCCGTGGCCCGCTTGATGCCGTCGGCCAGCGACTCGCGGCAGCCGTAGAGGTTATCGAACTTCGACTTGGTGCAGGAGTCGTTGACATTGATGGCCGGGACGAGCAGCTCGACGGCCTCCTGCATCTGGTAGAGGCGGTGTACGCCCGTAGTGGTCTCCTCGCTCACACCCTTCCACTCGGCCACCGTGCGGTGCCATTTGTCCTTGTCTTCGGCAAGGATCGTCCTGAGCGTGCCGAGGATCACCTCCTCCTCGTAGGACGAAGGCTCGTAGTCGAGTGTCGAAGCATCGTTCTCGGCCTTGTACCCTTTGTGGATCAGCAGCGTGGCGTCGCCGCCGTCGTCCACGATCAGCTGCGGGCCCTTGCCGCCGGGGAAGGAAAGCGCCATGGCGGTGCACCACCAGTATTCGGGCAGGGTTTCGCCTTTCCAGGCGAAGACCGGAACCCCGGCCGCGGCGATGGCCGCGGCGGCATGATCCTGCGTCGAGAAGATGTTGCACGAGCACCAGCGCACGTCGGCGCCCAGCTCGACGAGCGTCTCGATGAGCACGGCAGTCTGGATGGTCATGTGCAGCGACCCCATCACGCGCACGCCTTCCAGCGGCTTCTGCGGGCCGTATTTGCGGCGCACGGCCATCAGTCCCGGCATCTCGTGCTCGGCGATCTCGATCTCTTTACGACCCCACTCGGCCAGCGACATGTCGGCCACCTTGTAGGGCATTGTCAAATCCAAATACATAGTATTATCTTTTAATTCCAATATATATTCCTTGTCCCTGGCGATCTGCGCCCGCAGCTCCCCGATCGTCGCGAAACGACGTTCGTCACGGATCTTACGCACCAGTTCCACGCGCAGCGTACGGCCGTAGAGCGAACCTCCGAACCCGAAGATATGGGTTTCCAGATGGCGGACGGCTCCGCCGACCGAAGGGTTGCTGCCCAGGTTGGACATCGCATCGTAACGCGTCCCGTCCACCTCCACACGGGAGTAATAGACCCCGTCCGCGGCCGTCACGGAATCAGGCACGGCCATGTTTGCCGTCGGGAATCCCAACTCGCGCCCGAGCCGGCGCCCGTGTTCCACTACGCCCTCTATCGTCACCCCGGCCATCAGATTTTCTCGGTCAGTTTACGCACCAGCCGGAACTGCGAGAAGAACTCCTTGGCAAAGACACGCAGTACGGTATAGGAAGGGATTGCCAGCAGCATGCCGAGGATTCCGGCCATCGACCCGGCGATGAGGATTACGAGGAAGATTTCGAGCGGATGGGCCTTGACACGCTCGGAATAGAGCGTCGGCTGCAACACGAAATCGTCGATTCCCTTGAGGATCAGCAGCGAACCTGCGATTATAAAAGCAGTATGCCCCACGGTCATCCCCCCGATCGGGGTTACGATACCCACGAAGACGGAAACGATACCGCCGATCAGCGGCCCGGCATAAGGCACCACGTTCATCACGCCCATCACAAGGCCGATGAACGCAGCGTCGGCCGCCTTCATGCCGAAGGCCATCATCGTGAGCGACACGGCGACCATCAGCATCAGGCTTTCCGAGAGGATACCCGTGAAGTAGCGGGCCAGCAGCAGCGTGACGGAATCGAGTGCGCGGGTGATATTCTCGTGGTAACGCTCGGGGAACATGGCCGTCACCATGGCATAGAACAACCCTTCGTCCCGGAGGAAAAAGAAGGTGATGAACGTAATGGAGAAAATGGCGATGACCGACGAGAGCACCACGTTGACGATCGAGGAGAACACCGAATTGAGCGATTCGATGTCGATAATCTGCTTGAGCGCCGATGCGAGCGCCTCCGAGAGGGAGAACGTGCTTTCGGGCACGGCGAAGAACTCATGCAGGTATCCCTGTGCCTGGGCTATCGGCTCCTCGATACTTTGCACGACGGCGGCGAAATCGAGGTTCGACAGCTGGTAAATCTTATTGAACACAAGCGGCACGAACAGCGAGCACAGCGTGGCCAGCACCACCCAGATGACGATCAGCGTCACCAGCGCAGCCAGCCAGCGGGGTACCTTCCAGCCCTTGATATGCAGCGCCGCGAGGCGTTTCACGAGCGGATTGCCCATGACGGCCAGCACGGCGGATATGAGTATGTATACGACGATCGAACTGAAATACCAGACCAGAAAGAGGACGGCCGCAGCTACGGCCGCGCCCGCGATGAACTTCAGGAAGGTCTGGGGAGTCGTTTTCATCCTTCGAAAGAGGGGTTAAATCTTATGCAGGCGTGCGATGGGGGTCTGCGAACCCACGACCGGATCGCCGATCTCGACCAGCAGTTCGCTGTCCTTGGGTACCAGGACGTCGACGCGCGAGCCGAATTTGATGAAGCCGCAGACGCTGTTCTGCTCCACGGGCTCACCGACTTTCATGTAGGAGATGATGCGGCGTGCAATCAGGCCCGCAATCTGGCGGAAAAGCACCTTCCGGCCGGAGACCATCCTCACGACGGTCGTCGTGCGTTCGTTCTCGGTCGACGACTTGGGATGCCATGCCACCAGAAAACGCCCCGGATGGTATTTGAAATACTCGACCGTGCCCCCGACCGGCACCCAGTTCATATGGACATTGGTCACGGACATGAAGATCGATATCTGCAACATCTCCTCGTTCAGGTATTCGGTTTCCTTCACAACCTCCGTCACGACCACGCGGCCGTCGCAGGGAGAGAAAACCAGGTCGGCATCGTGTATCCGCACACGGCGGGGTTCCCGGAAAAACGCGACGATAAAGAACCAGAACAACAGCAAAAGCACGGCGCTCACCCACAACAGCGAAATATTCGAATCGCTGACCAGCAGGTGATAGATCAGCCAAAATATAAATACACAGACGGCACCCGAGATACAGATAATCTTGTAGCCTTCCTTATTTATCCTCATAACTCTTTTTTAGGTTTGCAGTTACATCACAAAAAGCATATAGACGAATACGAACGGCGCCGAGAGCAGCATGGCGTCGAAACGGTCGAGCACCCCGCCGTGGCCGGGGATCAGCCGCCCCGAATCCTTAACGCCGGCAGCCCGCTTGAACATCGACTCCACCAGGTCGCCCAGCACGCCCGAAACGGCGGCGACCAGTGCCAGACCGGCCCAAACCCACATATTCCCGTCCAGCATCCGTGCAGCCACGATGCCCATGACGACGGCACCGGCGATCCCGCCGAAGAACCCCTCCCAGGATTTCTTGGGCGAAAGGCGTTCGCAAAGGCGGTGGCGTCCGACGGACATCCCCACCAGGTAGGCGAAGACGTCGTTGGCCCAGATGATGAAGATATAGGCGACCATGATCCACGGGTTCCAGGTATCGCTGCCGACGATCGGGATATAGCACATCAGCGACAGGGGCAATGCCACGTAGCAGATTCCCATGATCGTCGTGCCGATCCCGGAGGCCGGGTTTTCACCCCTGCGGTAGAGTTCGCAGATGAACATGGCGGGCAGGAGCAGCAACAGGAACGCCAGCCCGCAGCCGAAGGCCTGCCGGGCGTCGCCGAGAATCTCGATGTCGTCCGAGACGAACGCGAAATTGAGCACGAAAAGCACAACACCCGCAACAAGCCCTACGACTTTCTGCGGCGCATTGCCTTGTTTCCCGGCCAGCGCATAGAACTCGTACATGCCGCCCACGAGCAGCACCGCGAGCAGCGCGCCGAAGCTCCACTGCGACCAGACGATCGCCCCCAGTACCACCGCTGCCAGGACAAGGCCGCTCAGCGTGCGTACCACGAGGTTCTTCATAGTTTCATTCATCAGTTAATGCGGGTTAGGTTCGTCTTATTCGGTCTTGGAAATCGCGGCGGTCGTATTACCGTCGGCAGGGGCTTCGGGCGTCTCCGTCTGCGCAACCGCGGGGGCGGCCTCTTCCGGGGCGGGCTTCGCCGCCGGGGCTGCAGGAGCCTCGGGCTCCCCCTTCACGGCGGCCCCGTCAGCCTTGGCTTTGGCCTCGGCCTCCTTCTGCTCACGCAGGATGTCCTTCTTGCGGCGGCCGAAGATACGCTCCACGTCCTCGGTGAAAACCACTTCGCGCTCCAACAACAGTTCGGCCAGCTCTTTCAGGCCGTCGGCATGCTCACGGAGCACTTTCTGGGCCATCTCGTAAGCCTTCCCGATGACGAGTTTGGCCTCGGCGTCGATCTGCTGCGCGGTCAGTTCCGAATAGGGCTTCGTGAACGCCATGTCGCTCTGCCCCGTGGAATCGTAATAGCTCAGCGTCCCGACGTTTTCGCTCATGCCATAATAGGCTACCATGGCATAGGCCTGCTTGGTGACACGTTCCAGGTCATTGAGCGCCCCGGTCGATATTTCGCCGAAGGTCAGCTGCTCCGAAACACGTCCGCCGAGCGTGGCGGCCAGCTCGTCCATCATCTGCTCGCGCGTGGTGATCTGCCGCTCTTCGGGCAGGTACCAGGCCGCGCCGAGCGCCTTGCCGCGCGGGATGATCGTCACCTTGATCAGCGGGCTGGCATTCTCGAGTATCCAGCTCACCGTGGCGTGGCCCGCCTCGTGGTAGGCGATCACACGCTTTTCCTCGTCGGTGATGATCTTATTCTTGCGTTCGAGGCCACCCACGATGCGGTCGATGGCTGCCAGGAAGTCCTCCTTCGAAATGAATTTCTTGTTGTGGCGCGCAGCGATCAGCGCGGCTTCGTTGCAGACATTTGCAATGTCGGCACCCGAGAATCCGGGGGTCTGGCGGGCCAGGAACGACCGGTCGAGCTGAGGATCGAGCTTCAGCGGACGCAGGTGGACGTTGAAAATCTCCTCACGTTCCTTGACGTCGGGCAATCCCACCTCGATCTGGCGGTCGAAACGGCCGGCACGCATCAGCGCCTTGTCGAGGATGTCGGCACGGTTCGTGGCCGCAAGGACGATCACGCCCGTATTGGTCTGGAAGCCGTCCATCTCCGTGAGGAGCTGGTTGAGCGTATTCTCCCGCTCATCGTTGCCCGAGAACCCGGCATTCTTGCCGCGGGCGCGGCCGATGGCGTCGATCTCGTCGATGAAGACGATGCACGGCGCCTTCTGCTTGGCCTGCTCGAAAAGGTCGCGGACACGCGAGGCGCCCACGCCAACGAACATCTCGACGAAATCGGAACCCGAAATCGAGAGGAACGGCACGTTGGCCTCGCCTGCGACAGCCTTCGCCAACAGGGTCTTACCCGTCCCCGGAGGGCCTACGAGCAGCGCCCCCTTGGGGATTTTGGCACCCAGTTCCTTATATTTGTCGGACTTCTTGAGGAAATCCACGATCTCCATGATCTCGACCTTGGCCTCCTCCAGCCCGGCCACATCCTTGAACGTGACGCGCTTGGAGTTATCCTTGTCGAACACCTGCGCCTTGGCCTTGCCCACGTTCATGATGCCGCCGCCCGCACCGCCTCCGGCACCGCGCGACATCGACCGCATGATGAAGAACCACGCACCGATAATTACCACCCACGGCAGCAGGTTGATCAGCACGTTCGTCCAGTCGTTGGTCTCATTTTTATAGGCCACGGGGACGACCTGCCCGGACTGCTGCTCGGCGGCTTTCAGGTCTTCACGGAACGAGTCGACCGACCCGATCGTGAAGAGGAGCTGCACGCCCGTCTCGGGCAACCGGCGGAAGCGTTCGTCCACCGTATCCCTGCGGTACTGCGCGATTGCCTCCTTTTTCAGGAACACCTGGGCTTGGTCGCGGTTGACGATCAGGATCTTCTCCACCTCGCCCTTTTCGACCATCTGCTCGACGGTAGTCCAGTCGCTGGACACGGGCGTGTCGTTGACATCCCCGAAGACGTAGTAGCCGATAATGAACGCGCCAATCAGACCGTAGAGCCAGAGCATCGACGGTCGCGACATGTTCATATTCATCTTATTATTGTTCTTACGTTGATTTGCCATATTAAAAATTACTCTTCGTATTCATATTTGGTCATCGGCGCATCGGCCCACAACTCTTCGAGCCGGTAAAACCCGCGCAGTTCGGTCTGGAAAATGTGCACCACCACGTCCACATAGTCCATGGCGATCCACACGGCATTCTGCTGCCCCTCAATACGCCAGACCTTTTCGCCCAGCACTTCGAGCACCTTCTCTTCGATACCTGCGGCGATGGCTCCCACCTGCGTCGTGGAATCGGCGTTGCACACAATGAAACGGGAGCATATCGCCCCGTCGAACCCCGAGAGGTCGAGCGATACAATATTCTTACCCTTTTTATCTTCAATCGCACCAACGATAGTTTCGATCAGTTTATCCATAAATAGTCAATAGGTGTCTATAACCTTGCAAAGGTACGAAAAGAGAATGATATTTGAAAATTACCAGTTGAAAATCGCACGCCGCCCGGCATATTGCCCGGACAACGATTCATTATTTCGCAATTTCTATTGCCGATTTCGTTTTTTTCGCTATATTTAAAATGTCACTAATCCATAAATTGATAGAATTATGAAAAAAATCTTCATGTTCTGCCTGGCCGGCGCACTCGCAACGGCCGCAGCCTCCTGCGACGATAAGGACGACAGGGGGGGGGTAATTCCGGTAAAATGACCGTCAACGGTCAGACCGAGGAAATCAAAAGCGCAATTTATGCCGAAGCACCGGCCGGTGAGTTCGGCGAAAACGGAGTCGGGCTCTACCTGTTCAAGGATGTCCTGACGGGAATGCCCGAGGAGGAACCCGATTTCGGCATCATGATCGTGATTACGGAGTCACTTTACGGCAAAACCATCGACCTGACCAAACCCGTCGCCCGAAGTTCCTATCTTCTCATCGCCGGGATGAATAAAAACCTCGATGTCAGCATCGAATACGACGACGGCACGATCGACACGACCGACGGAGGCAGTTCCCAAGGCCCTTCGGTCACAGACGGAACCCTGCTCCTGACCCGCAGCGGCGACAATTTCACCGTCGAATTATCCGTCACGCTCTCCGACGGCAGTTCGGTATCCGCCGACTGGAAGGGAACGGCGACGAAAATCGATATCCCCGAATAAAAACGACCTAAAACAGCGCGCCCGGCAGTTTTTCCTGCCGGGCGCGCTGTTAGGGTAGCGAGGGCTACGCCTTCGCCGCCGGGACATTGGCCATGATCGTGTCGGTCAGGGCTTTGATGATCGAACTCTTGACGTACGTGCGGCGTACCGCCACGGCGATCTTACGCGACGTAGCGCCTTTGGCGAGCATCTTCAGCCGGTCGTGGTGATCCGCAGGGATGTACTCGATGGCCATTTCGGGGATGATCGTCAGGCACGACGTGCAGTCGACGATGCGCATCAGCGTATCGAGCGACCCCGACTCGAAGGAGTAGTGCGACGGCATGTCGCGCTTGGCCTGGCACAGCTCGATGATCTGGTCGCGCATACAGTTTCCGGCGCTCAGGATCACCAGGTCTTTCAGGTCGATGTCCTCGATGCGGATGTTCTGCCGTTCGTACAACGGGTTTTCGGGCGAAACATAGGCGAAAAACCGGTCGTTGAAAAGCTCCTGTTCGAGAATGCCGTCACCACACGTGCCGCTGGCGACCAGCGCCGCGTCGATCCGGTCGCGCTTGAGCGCCTCGACGATGTCCGAAGTGACCATCTCCGAGATTTCCAGCTCCACCTTCGGATAATCGCGCACGAAATCCGGGATGAACTTGTGCAACAGGTAGGGCGCAATGGTCGGGATGACGCCCAGACGCAGTTTACCCGAAGTTTCGCCCTTCAGTTCGGCGACCGACTCGCGGATATTGTTGTAGGCCCGCAGCGTTTCCCGGGCGCGATCCAACACCACTTCGCCGGCCTCGGTCGGGATCACGGGTTTCTTCGAACGGTCGAGCAGCACGACGCCCAGCTCCTCTTCGAGCGCCTTCACCTGCATGCTCAGCGACGGCTGGGTCACGAAACAATGCTCTGCGGCCAGCGAAAAACTACCGCAGTTCGCCACCGCCAGGAGGTATTCAAGTTGAATTATAGTCATAGTAGCCGATTATTTCAATACACAAAAATATAAAATAAATCTATAACAGACAACTTTATTAGGTCACCCGCGCGGTTTTTCGTAAGTTTGCCCACAAAATATATATAAAGTTTTATGGGAAAGATCATTCTTACCGGCGACCGTCCTACGGGCCGGCTCCACTTGGGACACTACGTCGGTTCCCTGCGCCGCCGCGTCGAACTGCAGGAATCGGGCGAATTCGAACGCATATTCATCATGATAGCCGACGCGCAGGCCCTGACGGACAACGCCGACAACCCCGAGAAGGTGCGCCAGAACATCATCGAAGTGGCACTCGACTACCTTTCGGTCGGCCTCGACCCGCAAAGGTCTACCCTTTTCATCCAGTCGCAAATCCCGGAGCTCTGCGAGCTCTCGTTCTACTATATGAACCTGGTCACCGTACAGCGCCTGCAACGCAACCCGACCGTGAAGGCCGAGATCCAGTTGCGGGGCTTCGCCGAGAATGCCGCCGAAGGCGACACGCAGCAGAAGCAGGGCATCCCCGTAGGCTTCTTCACCTACCCCATCAGCCAGGCGGCCGATATCACGGCATTCAAGGCCACGACCGTCCCTGCGGGCGAAGACCAGGAGCCGATGATCGAACAGACCCGCGAGATCGTCCACAAGTTCAACACGGTATACGGCCCGGCACTCGTCGAGCCCGAGATCCTGCTGCCGGAGAATGCGGTCTGCATGCGTCTGCCGGGCACCGACGGCAAGGCCAAGATGTCGAAATCGCTCTGCAACTGCATCTACCTCTCGGACAGCGCCGACGAGGTGAAGAAGAAAGTCATGGGGATGTATACCGATCCCGACCACCTGCGCGTCGAAGACCCGGGCAAGGTGGAGGGCAACACGGTGTTCACCTACCTCGATGCCTTCAGCCGCCCCGAGCATTTCCCGAAATATCTGCCCGACTACCCGTCGCTGGACGAGCTGAAGGCGCATTACCGCCGCGGCGGCCTGGGCGACGTGAAGGTCAAGAAATTCCTGATCGCCGTGCTCAACGAGACGCTGGAACCGTTCCGCGAACGCCGCAAATACTACGAAGGCCGCATCGAAGAGGTCTATGAGATTCTCCGCACCGGTTCGGAGGCTGCCCGGCAAATGGCCTCGCAGACACTCGACGACGTGAAGCGGGCCATGAAGATCAACTATTTCGACGACAAACGGCTCATCGCCGAACAAGCCGAGCATTTCGCTCGCAAACAATAGGATGCAGTTACGCACCGAGCATATCTACCGCGAGTTCCTCCGCCTGACCCGGCGGTTGAGCAACAGCCAGATCATGATGCTGCTGGCTGTCGTGGTCGGTATACTCGCCGGACTGGGCACCTACCTGTTCGAAATACTGCTGCACGGCATCAAGAGCGGGCTGATACGCTGGTTCCCGGTGGACAGTGCGCATGTCCTGTTCCTGATCTACCCCGCCATCGGCATCATACTCGCCACGCTGTTCGTAAAATATATCGTGCGCGACAATATTTCGGAGGGCGTAACGCGCGTGCTCTACGCCATGTCGAGCCGCAACTCGCGCATCCCGGGGCACAACTGCTGGACGTCGATCGTAGGCGGCGCCACGACCATCGGGTTCGGCGGTTCGGTGGGGCCCGAGGCGCCGATCGTACTGACGGGCGCGGCGATAGGCTCGAACGTCGGGCGGCTGGTGCGCCTCAATTACAAGCATACCACGCTGCTGCTCTGCTGCGGTGCCGGTGCGGCGCTGGCAGCCATCTTCAAGGCCCCGATCACAGGCGTGGTCTTCGTGCTGGAGATACTGATGCTCGACATCACGGCCGGCTCCGTGATCCCGCTGCTGATCGCCTCGATCACGGCCACGACGATGGCTTTCATGCTGCGCGGCTTCGACCCCATACTGGCCGTGACGCTTCAGCCGCAGGACGCCTTCGAGCTGTGGCAGATACCGCTTTTCATCCTGCTGGGCGTATGCTGCGGGCTGATGTCCTGGTATTTCACCTCGACCAACCTGCGCGTGGGCAACTTCTTCCGTAAGATCGACAGCCAATATAAGAAATGGCTCGTCGGCGGCGCCGTGCTGGGCATCCTGATCTTCATCTTCCCGCCGCTCTACGGCGAAGGCTACGAAGGGTTCATGTCGCTGATGCACGGCCGCGCACAGGAGCTGTTCGACAATTCGCTCTTCTACCGCTTCCGGGAAATCGACTGGGTGGTCATCCTCTTCGTCATCGCCACGATGTTCTTCAAGGTCATCGCCATGGCCTCGACCAACGCCGCGGGCGGCGTGGGCGGAACCTTCGCGCCGTCGTTGTTCGTGGGGGCGTTCACGGGAGCCTCGATCGCCCTGCTGTGCAATGCATTCTTCGACTGGGACGTCTCGGTCGTCTCGTTCACGCTGGTGGGCATGGCCGGCGTGATGTCGGGCGTGATGAAGGCGCCGCTGACCTCGATCTTCCTCATCGCGGAGCTTTCGAACGGCTACGGACTGTTCATCCCGCTGATGATCACGGCCTGCATATCGTTCGCCGTAGACTATTACCTCGACCCCGACTCGATCTACACCAAACAACTGCGCCAGCGGGGCGAACTGCTCACGCACGACAAAGACCAGTCGGTATTCGTCTTCCTGAAGCTCGACGATCTGATGGAGACCGATTTCCTGCGCATCAAGGAGAATTTCACGCTGGGCGACATCGTGCACATCATCTCGACGGCACGCCGCAACATCTTCCCCGTGATCGACAACTTCGGACACCTGCTGGGTATCGTGCAGCTGGACGACCTGCGCGAAGACATGTTCAAACACGAAAAATACGGGCAGCCGATCTCCGACTACATGATCCAGCCCCCGGACAAGATACTCGAACACGAATTAATACAGGGCGTCATGGAGAAATTCGAGGACAAGCACACCTGGATGCTGCCCGTGGTCGACAAACAGAACCGCTACCTGGGCTTCATTTCCAAATCGCGCATCTTGAACGCCTACCGCGAACAGCTGGTGAAGATACAGCAGTAAACCGGGGTTTACCTCCGCATCTTCGCTGCAATGCCCATAATCACTCCGCACCTCCCGTTGAAAAGGGAGGCTTTCCCCGATGATAAACCTACGGCAATATGACGACAGAAAATCCCTATCCCTGGGCCGACGGCATGAACTGCGCGGTTACGGTATGCGACACCGGGGGCACGATCCTCTACATGAACGACAAGGCGCGCACGACCTTCGCTCGGCACGGCGACATGATCGGCAAAAACCTCTTCGACTGCCACAGCGAACGGTCGCGCGGAATTATCCGGCGCCTGCTCGCCGACGGGGGCACGAATGCCTACACGATCGAGAAAAACGGCGTCCGCAAAATGATCTACCAGACAGCCTGGCGCGTGGACGGCGTCGTGGGCGGGCTGGCAGAGATCTCGATGGAGATTCCCGCCGATATGCCACATTACATCCGGGGCTGACCCGACGGCAAACCCGATCCGGCACAGCAGCGATGGCCGGTCACCGGCGCCAAGCATCGAGCGGCCGATGACAGGTACCCGGGCCCGGTGTGTATGTACGGATACCAGCACCCGGATCTGGATCCGGCATCCGGGGGAAGGCGGAAAAGCAGTTTGCGGAAATCCGGTTCCAGAACACAACCTGCGAACGGTCAACAACAGGCAGTGAAGACCAAACCGCGAATACCCGGCTGTGAACAATAAGCAGCGAACAGAAGCCGGTAAACAGAATGCAAGGACAGGAAAACGCGAACCGGTGACACCGGGCCGAATCCGGATTGAGCCGATGAATTCCCGGGAATTGCGGACAAGATTTTTAGAGGGCCTTAAGGCCCTCTAATTTTTTAGCGTTCAAAAATTTTGTCGTGTTTACTTGCCAAAATGCAAAATAAACTTTACATTTGTATTAGTCAAACCACTAAAACGATTACCGTATGCCTAAAAACCTTTTATTGCCGCACCGATGCAAACACCTCGCATCAATCCTGCTGATCGTCGCCCTGGCTTTCATTCTCATAATGGTCCTCCGGCCGGTCGAAGAGGAGCGAACCGACACATGGCTCCTGTCGGCCGCAACGATCGCCATGATCGCTCTGCCGATAATCGCCCTCTCCCGTGAACGGATCGAAGACGAGTACATCTCTTCGCTGCGCGGACAAACCCTGGTCGCCGTCATCTACCTGTTCTTCATTGTCAACCTGCTCCGGATTCCTTTCTTCTACGTCGGAACCCGGATATTAACTTTGGGTGAGATCGTCCGAACCAAGGCATGGACGGACTGGCTTTCCAATCCGGTATTTATCTGCGCCGTATACGTAATCATTTTCAATCTGCGCTTGTGGCGGCTCCGATGCCGCACACCGGAAGCGGATGAAAATGCCTGACGAACCCTGTATCTGCAAAAACAAATAAAAAACTGCATTATGAAAAAAGACTATTTACTGCCCGTCGGTTTCAAGAAAATCGGATGGATATTGCTGCTTCCCTCCGTCCTGCTCGGCTGTTACATGCTTTTCCTGCAGGACAAACTGAACTGGCTCGACAGCCTGAACGAGCACCTGCTCAATAACACGGCCCTTATCGGCACGGCCATCGGCCTGATCTTCATAGGCTTCGCCCGCGAACGCAACGAAGACGAAATGATTACTTCGCTACGGCTGAACAGCCTGTTCATCTCCGTATACGCCAACTACATATTACTGATCCTGCTGGCACTGTGTTTCTACGACTTCGAGTTCCTGACCTGCATGTTCGTACTGCTGTACACCATCCCGGCCATCTACTACCTGCTTTTCCGCATGGCCATGTACCGGCTTAACAAAACGCTCCGCGATGAAGAATAGGATTCGAGTCGAACGCGCCGAAGTACGCATGACCCAACAGCAGTTGGCCGATGCCATCGGCGTAAGCCGCCAGACCGTAAACGCCATCGAGGCCGGGCGCTTCGTCCCCTCGACGGTACTGGCACTGAAGATCGCCCGGATCTTCGGCAAACCCGTCGAACAGGTTTTCCAGCTCGAAGAGGGGGACTGACCCCGCGGAGGCATACCGCGGCAGACAAAACGCAAGGGGGACGGTACCAAGGTACCGTCCCCCTTGCGTTTCACGGCGGGCACGCCGTCCCGCATACGCAGCCCGTACAGGCGGCGTGACGCAGCAGCGAAAGCCCTATAATTTGATGTCGTAAATCTGAATCACGCCCTGCAATTTCCCGGCATCGTCCGTGACGAGCAGCGACGTGACCTTGTTCCGGGTCATCATCTTCTCGGCCTCGATCAGTTTCTTATCCGCGGAGATGGTTTTCGGGCTGGGCGTGGCGATATCGGCGGCCTTGATATTGAAGAACTCGGCGCGGCGGCGCTCCATCGCACGGCGCACGTCGCCGTCGGTCACGATGCCCTCGATCCGGTCGCCCTCACAGATGATGATAAGCCCCAGCCCGCCCTTGCTGATGGCGTGGATCATATCCGTCGCCGAGCAGTCGGGCGCCACGACCGGAAGGTCGTGCGAACGCATCACGTTGCCCACGGTCATCAGCAGGCGACGCCCGAGGCTGCCGCCCGGATGCAGGCGTGCGAAATCGACGCTCGTGAAGCCCCGCATCTGCATGAGTGACACGGCCAGCGCATCGCCCATGGCGATCTGCGCCGTGGTCGAGGTCGTCGGCGCGAGGTGCAGGATGCAGGCTTCCTCTTCGACGCTCACGTCGATATGGATATCGGAATTCTTCGCCAGCGCCGATTCGGGATTGCCCGTCATCGACACCAGCTTGTTGCCGTTGGAGTGGATGAAAGGCACGATCTTCAGGATTTCGTCGGTCTCGCCCGAATAGGAGAGCGCCAGCACGACGTCGTCCTTCGAGATCATCCCCAGATCGCCGTGGAAGGCCTCGCCGGGATGCAGGAAGAAACTCGGGGTTCCGGTCGAGGCCAGCGTCGCGGCGATCTTGCGCCCGACGAGCCCCGACTTGCCCATGCCGGTGACGATGCATTTGCCGCTGCATGCGAGGATCAGCTCCACGGCATCGGCGAAATTGTCACCCAAAGTCTCCTTCATGTGCTTGAGCGCCAGCATCTCGGTATTGATGGCTTTACGGGCCAGGTCGAGGATCTGCGCTTTGGTGGTATCGGTCATTATAGCAAGGTTTTAATGAGATTCTCCAGATCGTCGAGTTGCAACATATTGGGGCCGTCGCTCCTGGCGCAGTCGGGGCAGGGGTGCACTTCGAAGAAGAAGCCGTTGGCACCGAACTCCCGTGCCGCCCGGGCCATGGCCGGCACGAACTCGCGGTTGCCTCCCGTCGTACCGCCCGCACCGCCGGGACGCTGCACCGAATGGGTACAATCCATCACCACGGTCTGCGCGATGCGCAGCATGTCGGGGATATTGCGGAAATCGACCACCAGATTGTTGTAACCGTAGATATTGCCGCGTTCGGTGAGCCATATTTCCGAAGCCCCCGCATCGCGCGCCTTCTCATAGGGGTACTGCATGTCCAACCCCGAAAGGAACTGCGCCTTTTTGATATTCACGGTCTTGCCCGTCCTGGCCGCGGCGGTGAGCAGGTCGGTCTGCCGGCAGAGGAAGGCCGGGATCTGGATCACGTCGACGACCTCGCCCACAGGCGCGGCCTGCCACGCCTCGTGGATGTCGGTCAGCAGGCGCAGCCCCCACTTCGCCCGCACGTCGGCGAGCATACGCAACCCCTTTTCGAGTCCGGGGCCGCGGAACGAGGAGATCGAGGTGCGGTTGGCCTTGTCGAACGAGGCCTTGAAGATAATATCCGTCCCGAGGGCCTTGTTGATCGCCACGAGGCGTTCGGCCACGGTGTCGAGCAACTCGGCGGATTCGATGACGCAGGGGCCGGCGATGAATTTCATAGCTGTCATTTTATAAATTCCGGATGGTGTGACAAAAACTCCTCGGCACGTGCGAGGTCTTGGGGTGTGTCGATGCCGATGGTCTCGACGTCGGTGATGCCCACGCCGATCCTGTAGCCGTTTTCGAGCCAGCGGAGCTGCTCGAGCGACTCGGCCTTTTCGAGCGTGGACTGCGGCAACGCCGTGACGGCACGCAGCACCTCCGTGCGGAAGGCATAGAGGCCGATATGCTTGTAGAACGTATGGTGCGCAAGCCACTGCGAGCGTTCGACGCCGCGCAGGTAAGGGATGACCGAACGCGAAAAATAGATGGCCCGCGACTGCGCATCGAGCACCACCTTCGGCGAATTGGGGTTTTCCAGCGCGGCCAGGCCGTCCGCTTCGGCAAAGGGTTTCACGAGCGTGGCGATGTCCGTCGCGGGATCGTCGAAGCAGCGCTTCACGGCTTCGAGCTGCGACGCCCGGATGAAAGGCTCGTCGCCCTGCACGTTGACGACCACGTCGTAGGGCTTTCCCTGCCTGAGGTAGGCTTCCCAGCAGCGATCCGTGCCGCTCTTATGGTCTGCCGAGGTCATCTCGGCCTTGCCGCCGAACGCCACCACGGCATCGTAAATCCGCTCGTCGTCCGTGGCGACCACGGCATCGTCCAGTACGCCCGCCACCTGCTCGTAGACCCGCCGGATAACGGGTTTCCCGCCCAGCACGGCCAACGGTTTGGCCGGGAAGCGGGTCGACGCATAACGCGCCGGTATGATTGCGATAAATTTCATCGGCAGAGGAATTGATCCATAAAATTAAAAAAGTAAAAGGTGAAAAACAAAACTTTCCACCTTTTACTTCTTTCGGGTCGCTATATGAGTGCCTGTTTCAGCACTTCGTCGTTGGTCTTCACGTAATGGAAGGTCAGTCCGTCGATGTATTCGGGCTTGATCTCGGCGATGTCCTTGCGGTTCTCCTCCGAGAGGATCAGCTCGTTGATCCCGGCGCGTTTGGCCGCCAGAATCTTCTCCTTGACGCCGCCCACCGGCATCACACGGCCGCGGAGCGTCGTCTCGCCCGTCATGGCGATGCGATCCCGGACTTTCCGCCCCGTGTAGGTCGAAACGATCGAGGTCACCATCGTAATGCCGGCCGAAGGGCCGTCCTTCGGGATCGCACCCTCGGGGACATGGATGTTGATGTCGTTCTTCTCGAACAGCGCGGGGTCGATGCCCAGCTCCTTGCTGTGTGCCATCACCCACTCGTGGGCGATCGTAGCGGACTCCTTCATCACATCGCCCAGGTTACCCGTCAGGCTGACCTTGCCCTTGCCGGGCGTCAGCACCGACTCGATGTAGAGGATGTCGCCGCCGACCTCCGTCCAGGCCAGGCCCGTCACGACGCCCGTCATGCCGCCCACCTCGTACTCTTCCTTGAGGAACTTGGGCATGCCGAGGATCTTTTCGACCTCCCTGGCAGAAACCTCCGGGGCGAAAACCTCGTCGAAGGCGATCTGCTTGGCTCGGGCGCGGGCGATCTTGGCCAGCAGCTTGTCGAGCGAGCGGACACCCGACTCGCGGGTATAGCCGGCGATGATGCCTTCGACTACCTCGGGGATCATCGTGAGCTCCTGCTCCTTGATGCCGTGCGCCTCGCGCTGCTTGGGCAGCAGGTGGTCGAGCGCAATGCGCACCTTCTCCTCGATCAGGTAGCCGGCGATATTGATCATCTCCATGCGGTCGCGCAGCGCCGGTGCGATGTTGGCGATATTGTTGGCCGTGGCTATGAACAGCACTTTCGACAGGTCGTACTCCATGTCGATGTAGTTATCGTGGAAGGTGGTGTTCTGCTCCGGGTCGAGCACCTCGAGCAGCGCGCTCGACGGGTCGCCGTGGTTCGAAACGGTCACCTTGTCCACCTCGTCGAGGATGATAACCGGGTTCGACGAACCGCACCGCTTGATAGTCTGAATGATCCGTCCCGGCATGGCACCGATGTAGGTGCGGCGATGCCCGCGGATTTCCGACTCGTCGTGCAGGCCGCCGAGCGAGATACGCCCGAACTTGCGGCCCAGCGCCGCTGCCACCGACTTGCCCAGCGAGGTCTTACCCACACCCGGAGGGCCATAGAGGCAGAGTATCGGGGATTTGAGGTCGCCCTTGAGCTTGATGACGGCCAGGTGTTCGAGGATACGCTCCTTGACCTCCTCCAGCCCGAAATGGTCGCGGTCGAGCTGCTCGCGCGCGCAATTCAGATCGAGATTGTCCTTGGTCACCTCGTTCCACGGGAGTTCCAGCAGCAGTTGCAGGTAGGTCATCTGCACCGAATATTCGGCCACGGCGGGATTCAGCCGCTCGACCTTCTGCAACTCTTTCTCGAAGGTTTCGCCGACCTCCTTGGGCCAGTTCTTCTTCTTGGCCTCCTCGCGCATCTTCTCGATGTCGGCATCGGCGCCGTCGCCCAGTTCGTCCTGGATCGTGCGCATCTGCTGCTGCAGGTAATAGTCGCGCTGCTGCTTGTCGATCTCCTGCTTCACGCGCTCCTGTATCTGGTTCTTCAGCTCGGCCAGCTGCTGTTCTCGGATCAGTATCTCGAGCAGCTTGCGGGCACGGGCCAGCAGGCCGGGGGCCTCCAGCAACGACTGGCGGTCTTCGTCCGTAAGCTCCATGTTCGAGCAGATGAAATTGATGATGCCGCGCTTGGAGTCGATGTTCTTGATGGCGAAGGCCGCCTCCTTGGGCATCGACGGCGAAACGTTGATGATGTTGAGCGCCACGTCGCGGATCGAATCCACGAGGGCCTCGAACTCGATGCTCTTCAGGTCGGGCGTCGTATCGCGCAGGGCGGTCACCCGGGCCCGGAAATAGGGCTCGGTCGTAATGTATTCGCGTATTTCGATCTTCTCCAGGCCGTTCAGGATCACCGTGAGGTTCCCGTTGGGCATTTCGAGGATTTTGATGATGCGCGCCGCGGTGCCGACCTTGTACATGTCGTCCGGCGCGGGGTCTTCGACGTCGCTCTCGCGCTGCAACACGGCGCCCAGGATGCCGCCTTCGGCATTCACGGCACGTACGAGGCTGATGCTCTTGTCGCGTCCCACGGTGATCGGGGTGATCGCACCGGGGAAGAGCACCGAACTGCGCAGCGTAAGGATCGGGATGATTTCCGGCACTTCGACCTCCTCGGCGACCTCGTCGCCGCCAGTCACGATCGGAATCACGTGGTGTTTGCCGTCGAGCAGCTCGGGAAGCAGGCTCGCATCTTCGACTTCGATGGTTTCGATTATCTTATCTTTTTTACTCATAGTTTACAGATACAAATATATAATGGTGCAAAGGTAACGATTTTTTATAGATATTTATTTTATCTTTGACAGAATGTTAATAACTTTGCAGGCCAAATAACGAAGCAAAACATTCACACCTTTATGCAAATCGCTGATAAATATTCGCCGCAGGAGATCGAACAGAAATGGTACGACTACTGGATCGACAACCGGCTGTTCCATTCGGAACCCGACGGACGCGAACCCTACACGATCGTCATCCCGCCGCCCAACGTGACCGGCATGCTCCACATGGGGCACATGCTCAACAACACGTTGCAGGACGTGCTGATCCGCCGTGCCCGCATGTCGGGCAAAAACGCCTGCTGGGTGCCGGGCATGGATCACGCGTCGATCGCCACGGAGGCGAAAGTCGTGGCGATGCTGCATGAAAAGGGCATCGAGAAGTCGTCGCTTTCGCGCGAGGAATTCCTCGAATACGCCTGGGAGTGGAAGGAAAAATACGGCGGCATGATCCTCAAGCAGCTGCGCAAGCTGGGCGCCTCGTGCGACTGGGAGCGCACCTGCTTCACGATGGACGAACCCCGCACCGAGAGCGTCATCAAGGTATTCTGCGACCTTTACGAGAAAGGCAAGATCTACCGCGGCGTACGCATGGTCAACTGGGATCCCGCGGCGCAGACGGCGCTGTCGGACGAAGAGGTGGTATTCAAGGAGTCGCACGGCAAGCTCTACTACCTGCGCTACCTGGTCGAAGGCTCGGACAAGGCGGTCATCGTCGCCACGACGCGCCCCGAAACGATCCTGGGCGACACGGCGCTGTGCGTCAACCCCAACGACCCGCGCTACGGCTGGCTGCCGGCCGGGGCGCGCGTCATCGTACCGCTGGTGAACCGCGCAATCCCCGTAATCCGCGACGAATACGTCGATATCGAGTTCGGTACGGGCGCGCTGAAAGTGACCCCGGCGCACGACGTGAACGACTACATGCTGGGCGAGAAATACAACCTCGAGGTGATCGACATCTTCAACGACGACGGCACGATCAACGACAAAGTGGGGCTGTACGTCGGCATGGATCGTTTCGACGTCCGCAGGAAGATCGAAGGCGACCTGGCGGCAGCCGGCCTGCTGGAGAAGACCGAGGATTATACCAACAACGTGGGCTATTCGGAGCGCACGGGCGTGGCCATCGAGCCGAAACTCTCGATGCAGTGGTTCCTCTCGATGGGACAGCTGGCCGAACCGGCGACGAAGGCCGTCATGGAAGACGCGATCCGCTTCGTGCCCGAGAAATACAAGAACACCTACCGCCACTGGATGGAGAACATCAAGGACTGGTGCATCTCGCGCCAGTTATGGTGGGGCCAGCGCATCCCGGCCTGGTACCTGCCCCAAGGCGGCTTCGTAGTGGCCCCGACGGCTGGGGAGGCACTCGAAAAGGCGCGCGCGAAAACCGGCGACGCCTCGTTGCAGCCATCCGACCTCAGACAGGACGACGACGTGCTGGACACGTGGTTCTCGTCGTGGCTGTGGCCGATTTCGGTCTTCGACGGCATCCGCAACCCCGGCAACAGGGAGATCAGCTACTACTACCCCACCAACGACCTGGTGACGGGCCCCGACATCATCTTCTTCTGGGTGGCGCGCATGATCATGGCGGGTTACGAATACCGCGGCGAAAAACCCTTCGGCAACGTCTATTTCACGGGCATCGTCCGCGACAAGATCGGCCGCAAGATGTCCAAGCAGCTGGGCAACTCGCCCGACCCGCTCGACCTGATCGCCAAATACGGCGCCGACGGTATGCGCATGGCGATGCTCATCTCCTCGTCGGCAGGCAACGACGTGATGTTCGACGAGGCGCTCTGCGAACAGGGACGCAACTTCGGCAACAAGATATGGAACGCCTACCGCCTGGTGAACGGCTGGTCGGCGGACGGCAAGGCCGCACAGGACGAGAACAACCGCCTGGCTGTCGAATGGTTCCGCCAGACGCTCGGCGTCGCTTTGCGCCAGATCGCCGACGATTTCGGTTGCTACCGCATTTCGGAGGCGTTCAAGACGGCCTACAAGCTCTTCTGGGACGATTTCAGCGGCCTGTACCTCGAGATGGTGAAACCCGCCTACGGACAGCCGATCGACGCGCCGACGTTCGAAGCCACACGCACGTTCTTCGATTCCCTGATGCGCGTGCTGCACCCCTTCATGCCCTTCGTGACGGAAGAGATCTGGCAAGACCTCGCCCCGCGCAAAGAAGGCGAGTCGATCACCGTCGCCCCGATGCCCCAGCCGGCCGAAGCCGACGGGCAATTGCTGGCGCGGTTCGAACTGGCCCGGGAGGTGATCTCCTCGGTGCGCAACGTCCGCAACCAGAAGAACCTGCCGCAGAAGGAGGCGCTGACGCTCAAGGTGATCGCCGACGAGAACTACCCGGCCGAGTACGCCCCCGTGATGCGGAAAATGGCCAACCTGACGGCCATCGAGACGGTGACGGAGAAAGACCCGGCGGCCGCAGCGTTCATTGTCAAGACGACGCAATACTTCGTGCCGATGGCGGGCAAGATCGACGCCGAAGCGGAACGACGCAAACTGACGGACGAACTGGCCTACCAGGAAGGGTTCCTCGCGAGCGTGATGAAGAAGCTCTCGAACGAGCGTTTCGTGCAGTCGGCCCCCGGGAAGGTGGTGGCCAACGAACGGGCCAAGCAGGCCGACGCCGAGGCCAAGATCGCGGCCATCAAGGCGCAACTGGAAGCCCTCTCGTAAACAAGGACGGACATGCCCTGTCCCGAATTCCCGAGGGGTTGGGACAGGCATTCCCCTCAGCGGCCACGCCGCAGACGAACCACACCCGCGCCGCAGGGCCGGGTTTAACGACGACACGATTTGCCGACAATCACCATATACACGGACGGTTCAGCGCTCGGGAACCCCGGGCCGGGAGGCTACGGCGCGGTACTCCTTTCGGGGCGGCACCGCAAGGAGCTGTCGCAGGGATTCCGCCTGACGACCAACAACCGCATGGAGCTCATGGCCGTCTGCGTGGCGCTCGAGGCGCTCAAGTTCGACGGGTCGGACGTCACCGTGTATTCCGATTCGAAATACGTCGTGGATGCCGTGACGAAAGGCTGGGTCTTCGGCTGGGTGAAAAAACAGTTCGCCGGCAAGAAAAACCCCGACCTGTGGATGCGCTTCCTGCGCGTGTACCGGCATCACAACGTCCGCTTCGTCTGGGTCAAGGGGCACGCCGACACGGTGGAGAACAACCGCTGCGACCAACTGGCGGTCGCTGCCGCCAACGACAAGCCGCATTTACTGGAAGATACGGGTTACGAACCCTGAAAAGGGGCGGACGGCATGTCCGCCCCTTCGTTTTTTTAGGTTCTAAATTCCCCGGAACTTCGCACTTTTAAGCCGGGAGTTCAGAATTTCACATTATTATTTCTATCTTTGTCCCGATTATCACATAACCTGCAAATAATCCGCCCGTAATGTTTAAAATATACATGAGGCTCCTGGGTTTCGCCCGACCCATCCGCAAATACGCCATCCCCTATTTCTTCTACTCACTTTTCTACGCGCTGTTCAATTCGCTCACGTTCCTGCTGATCATGCCGATCCTCAAGACGATGTTCGATGCGGATTACACGTTCGTATACGTGGAGAAGCTCCCCCCGCTGGCGTTCAACCAGGAATACCTGACGGCATTGTTCAACTTCACCTATTCACACCTGTTCACCGAATACAACCCCGAAAACGTCCTGCTGCTGCTGGCCATCGTCACCATTTTCGTGAGCCTGCTGAGCAACCTGTTCCGCTACATGGGGGCCTGGACGGTCGAGAACATGCGCACCCGCACCCTGCAGCGCATGCGCAACGAGATGTTCTCCAAAGTCGTGGACATGAACGTGGGCTATTTCAGCGACCAGCGCAAGGGCGACATCATCTCGAAGATCACTTCGGACGTCGGCGTGGTGCAGTTCTGCATCACCAACACATTGCAGGTAGCTTTCCGCGAGCCGTTCCTCATCATCGGTTATACGGTCATGATGGTCGCCATCTCGTGGGAGCTGGCACTCTTCTCGGTGCTTTTCCTGCCCGTCGTGGCACTGATCATCGGCAGCATCGTCAAGCGCCTGCGCCATCCCGCGCGGACAAGCCAGCAGCGCATGGGCGAACTGGTCTCGACGCTCGACGAATCGCTGTCGGGCATCAAGGTCATCAAGAGCTACAATGCCACGGGATACGTCAAGCAGAAATTCTACGACCTGAGCGAAGACCTGGCGCGGCTGACCCTTTCGATGGCCCGCCGCCAGCAGCTGGCTTCGCCGATGAGCGAATTCCTGGGCATCTCGGCTGTAGGCGTCATCCTGGTATTCGGCGGTTCGCTCGTATTCAAGGACGCGCTCAGCCCCGAAGGCTTCATCGCCTTCATCGCCATGTTCTCGCAGATAACGCGTCCGGTGCGCACGTTCATCGACCAGTTCTCCAACATCAACCAGGGTATCGCCGCCGGCGAACGCATCTTCTCGATCATAGACGCCCAAAGCGAGATACAGGACAAACCCGGGGCGATCGAACTCGACGGGCTGAAAGACAAGATCGAATTCCGCGACATCCACTTCTCGTACGACGGCAGCCGCGAGGTGATCGAAGGCATCTCGTTCGAGATCAAACGCGGCGAAACCGTGGCCCTGGTAGGCCCTTCGGGCGGCGGCAAGTCGACCCTCAGCGAACTCATACCGCGTTTCTACGACGTAAAGGCGGGAGACATCCTGATCGACGGGGTTTCGGTGCGCGACTACACGCAGGACAGCCTGCGCGCCCACATGAGCGTCGTGGCGCAGGACACCGTGCTTTTCAACGACACCATCGAAGGCAACATCGCCATGGGCAAGGCCGGGGCCACGCACGAAGAGATCGTCGAGGCTGCCCGGATCGCCAATGCCGACTGCTTCATACAGGAAGCCCCCGAAGGCTACCAGACCAACATCGGCGACCGGGGCGTCAAACTCTCGGGAGGCCAGCGCCAGCGGCTTTCGATCGCACGCGCCGTACTGAAGAACCCCGAGATACTGATCCTCGACGAGGCCACCTCGGCACTCGATACGGAGAGCGAAAAACTCGTGCAGGATGCCCTCAACAAGCTGCTCGTCGGCCGCACGTCGGTGGTTATTGCCCACCGCCTGTCGACGATCCACAACGCCGACAAGATCATCGTCGTCGACCACGGCCGCGTGGCCGAGCAGGGCACCCACACCGAACTGCTCGCAAAGGGCGGCATCTATGCCAAACTGATCGAATTGCAGTCGTTCGACTAAAAATGCCGGCATGTACCGATGAGAGGCGAAAAGGAAAAAATGCTGGCGGGCGAATGGTTCGACCCGCATGATGCGGAGCTGACGGCCGACCGCGACCGTGCCACGCGCCTGATGCATCGCCTCAACGTCGAATGCTGCGGCCATGACGACGACTACCGCGCCACGCTCGGGGAATTATGCCCCAACGTGCGGGGGTTCATCCGCGAACCTTTCCACTGCGACTACGGCTACAACATCCACATGGGCGAAGGTTCCTTCGTCAATTTCGACTGCGTCTTCCTCGACCTGGCACCGATACGCATCGGCTGCGGGACGCTCATAGGCCCCAAAGTGCAGCTGCTCACGGCACACCACCCGTTCGACGCCGCAACACGCGGAACGGCCCTCGAAGCAGGCAAGCCCATCGTCATCGGCGACCACTGCTGGCTGGGCGGCGGGGTGATCGTATGCCCGGGCGTCACGATCGGCGACAGGGCGGTCATCGGGGCAGGGTCGGTCGTCACCCGAGATATCCCGGCGGATTCGGTCGCGGCAGGCAACCCTGCACGCATCATCCGGACGCTCTAAATATCCCCAGACATCCTTTTGCGCCATGTTCACACCCTACACACCGAATTTCCAATCCCTGATGCTCATGCTGGACGCCGCCCACATGGGTTGGTGGAAGGCGAATTTCCAGACCGGAGAACTGTATGTCTCCGAATATATCGCCAGGCTGCTGGGGCTCGACGGCGACAAAATCCGGATCGGCCAACTGACGCACCTGATCCGTGAAGACTACCGGATGCCGATCCACAACGAGTTCATGGCGCTCAAGGTCGGCAGCAAATTCGACAGGACATTCCCGGTCGAACTTCCCGAGGGCGAAGTCTGGCTCCATGCCCAGCTCGTCGGACGGCAGACCGACCCCGATACGGGCACGCACCTTTTCGGCTACATGCAGCGCGTCCCCGTGCACGACCGGCGCGAAGCCGAAATCCTGACGCTCGAAAACAACTACCACACGGTCGTGAAGGAGAACAAGCACATGGACGTGCTGCTCGACCACCTGCCGATCGGGTATTTCCGCATCCGGCTGCTTTACGACAGCGACGGACGCGCCATCGACTACCTTTTCCTCTCGGTCAACCGCGCAGCGCAGCAAATCGTGGGGATAGCGCCGGACGCATATACCGACAAGACGGCGCGCGAAGCCGGCCTGCCCGTCGATGCCCATATCGACAAGCTCGCGCACATCCGCATCGGCGACTACAAGGTTTGCGAATGGTTCGCGGAAAAGACCAGGCGGCATTGCCGCAGTTTCCTGTACAATACGCCCAACGACGAAACCGAGCTCGTGATCCTCACGCTCGACATCACCGACGCCGTAACGGCGCACAAGGCACTGGACGAGCAGGAAAAACTGTTGCGCAACATCATCCAGAACGCCCCCGTCGGCATCGAGATCTACAACCACCGGGGACGGCTCATCGACATCAACACCTGCGACCTGGAAATGTTCGGGGTGAAAGATCCCGGCAAAATACGCGGGCTCAACCTGTTCGACAACCCCAATTTCCCGGAGGAGACGAAAATCCGCATCCAGCACGGCGAAAGTGCGGATTTCACCGCCCGTTACGAGTTCGGGAAACTCGACGGCTACTACGAAAGCACGCGCCCGGGGCATTTCGACTGGACGGGGCGCATACGCTGCCTGTACGACGACCGGGGCGAACTCACCCACTACCTGCTCATCAATATCGACAACACCGAATTGCGGCAGATACAGAACCGGGTCTCGGAATTCGAAGCCCTGTTCCGCATCATCTCCGAATATGCCCAGGTAGGATATGCCAACTACAACCTCTACAACAAAGAGGGCTATGCGCAAAACGTATGGCTGCGCAACTACGGGGAAGCCGACTCGGCGCAGATCGGCGACGTGATCGGCAAATACCGCCACATCCACCCCGAAGACCGCAAAATCCTGCTCGATCTGCTGGCGCGCTTCTCTGCGGGTGAAGTGCAGTCGGCAACGGCCATCTGCCGCGTGCTGCACGACGACGGCCGGAAAACCTGGATCAAGACCCACCTCATCTGTCGGGACTACCGCCCCGGGGAACAGATCATCGACATGCTGGGGATCAATTACGACATCACGGCACTCAAGCAGACCGAACAGGAGCTGATCGCCGCCAAGGAGCGCGCCGAGGAGTCCAACAAGCTCAAATCGGCCTTCCTGGCCAACATGAGCCACGAAATCCGCACGCCGCTCAACGCGATCGTAGGCTTTTCGGAACTGATGGCTACGGAGGCCGACCCCGACCAGCGCAAAGAGTTCGCCGACCTGATCCTGACGAACAACACCCTGTTGCTGCAAATCATCTCCGACGTACTCGACCTGGCCCGGATCGAATCGGGACGCATAGAGATCGTCCGCACGGAATTCGACGCCCGCGACTTTTGCCGCGAGGTGCCGAGACATTCCGCCTGCAAGTGGCCGAAGGGGTCGTCCTGCGGCTGGAAGACGACCTGCCCCGGCTCCCGCTCGAGGGTTACAGGCAGGGGCTGCACCAGATACTCGGCAACTTCATGCGCAATGCCGTGAAATTCACGACAAAAGGTTCGATAACGATCGGGTTCTCGCAACGCCCGGGATGGGTGCGGTTCTACGTCCGCGATACGGGCATCGGCATCCCCGAGGAGGAGCGCGCCAAGATTTTCGACCGTTTCTACAAGGTCGACACCTTCACGCAGGGCACCGGGCTCGGGTTGCCGATCTGCAAGAACATCGCCGAACAGCTCGGCGGCCGTATCGGCGTCGATTCCGCCGTCGGCGCGGGGTCGTGCTTCTGGGTCGAAATCCCGGCCGGGGAATAGCCCGCGCCGGGCAGATGCCGCCACGGACGGAATGGGCGCAATTTTGCGTGCTTTTCAAATCTTTTTTATATCTTTGCAAGTTGTCGGAAAAAGAGTAGTCTTTTCGGCACTTCCGGCCATGCCGGCGTACGACCCCGAACGAAATAAAAAACACATATACCATGAAATTCAATGAGTATAAAGGCCTCGACCTGGCCCAGATAGCCGCCGACGTGCTCGGCGAATGGGACGCCCGCGACACATTCCACAAGAGCATCACCACGCGCGAGGGGCACCCCGCGTTCGTATTCTACGAAGGCCCCCCGTCGGCCAACGGGATGCCCGGCATCCACCATGTCATGGCCCGCACGATCAAGGACGTCTTTTGCCGCTACAAGACGCAGCAAGGGTATCTCGTGCACCGCAAGGCGGGCTGGGATACGCACGGGCTTCCCGTGGAGCTGGGCGTCGAAAAGAAGCTCGGCATCACCAAGGAAGACATCGGCAGGAAGATTTCGATCGAGGAGTACAACCGCACCTGCCGCGAGGCCGTCATGGAATTCACGGGGGCGTGGGAAGACCTGACCCGCAAGATGGGGTACTGGGTCAACATGGACGATCCGTACATCACCTACGACAACAAATATATCGAAACCCTGTGGTGGCTGCTCAAACAGCTTTTCGACAAGGGTCTGCTCTATAAGGGCTATACGATCCAGCCCTACTCGCCGGCGGCGGGCACGGGGCTTTCGACGCACGAGCTGAACCAGCCGGGCTGCTACCGCGACGTGAAGGATACGACATGCACGTCGCAGTTCAGGATCATCCGCGACGCGAAAAGCGAAAAGCTCTTCGGCGATGTCGAGGGGACGCTCTATTTCCTGGCATGGACGACCACGCCGTGGACCTTGCCTTCGAACACCGCGCTGGCCGTAGGCCCCGCGATCGAATACGTCAAGGTCAAGTGCCGCAACCCCTACACCGAAGAGCCGCAGACGGTCATCCTCGCCAAAGACCTCGTCGCATCGTACTTCACCAAGAAGATGGAGGGAACCTACCAGATCACGGGAGAAAGCTGGATGGGGCCCGAACTGGAGGGCATCCGTTACGAGCAGCTGATCCCCTGGGTAAAGCCGATGGGCGACGCGTTCCGCGTGATCATAGGCGACTATGTGACTACGTCGGACGGTACGGGCATCGTGCACATCGCACCGACGTTCGGCGCCGACGACGACCGCGTGGCACGCATCGCGGGCATCGCCCCCCTGTTCATGGTAGACAAGGCCGGCAAAAACCAGCCGATGGTCGACAAACAGGGCAGGTTCTTCAGGCTCGAAGACCTCGACCCGGCATTCGTCGAGCAGAACGTCGACGTCGAAAAATACAAGGAGTATGCGGGCCGCTACGTCAAGAACGCCTACGACCCGGAGATCGCCTGCGATGCCGAGACGACGCTCGACATCGACCTGGCCGTGATGCTGAAAGCCCAGAACAAGGCATTCAAGATCGAAAAGCATACCCACTCCTACCCCCACTGCTGGCGTACGGACAAGCCGGTGCTCTACTACCCGCTCGATTCGTGGTTCATCCGCACCACGGCGCTGCGCGAGCGGATGATCGAGCTGAACAAGACGATCCGCTGGAAACCCGAATCGACCGGGACGGGCCGTTTCGGCAAATGGCTCGAAGGGCTGGTGGACTGGAACCTTTCGCGCTCGCGCTTCTGGGGCACTCCGCTGCCGGTATGGGCTACGGAGGATTACTCGGAACTGAAGTGCATCGGTTCGATCGGGGAGCTGATGGGCGAGATCGAAAAGTCGATCGCCGCGGGCTTCATGAAGGAGAACCCCTACAAGAATTTCAAGGTCGGCGACATGTCGAAGGAGAACTACTCGACCCGCAATATCGACCTGCACCGCCCCTATGTGGACAATATCGTACTCGTGTCGTCGAAAGGCGAGCCGATGAAGCGCGAAAGCGACCTGATCGACGTGTGGTTCGACTCGGGTGCCATGCCGTACGCGCAGCTGCACTATCCGTTCGAGAACGGCGGAGACTATTTCAAGTCGGTCTACCCGGCCGATTTCATCGCCGAAGGCGTCGACCAGACGCGCGGCTGGTTCTTCACGCTGCATGCCATCGCCTCGATGCTCTTCGACTCGGTAGCCTTCAGGAACATCATTTCGAACGGGCTGGTGTTGGACAAGAACGGCAACAAGATGTCGAAGCGCCTGGGCAACGGCGTCGACCCGTTCGAGGTACTCGCAACCTACGGGGCCGACGCCACGCGCTGGTACATGATCTCCAACTCGCAGCCGTGGGACAACCTCAAGTTCGACAAGGACGGCGTGGACGAAGTACGCCGCAAGTTCTTCGGGACGCTCTATAACACCTACTCGTTCTTCGCGCTCTACGCCAATGTGGACGGATTTACGGGCAAGGAGCCGGAAGTCCCCGTGGAGAAGCGACCGGAGATCGACCGGTGGATCATTTCGCTGCTCAATACGCTCGTCAAGGAGGTAACCCGCTCGCTCGAGGATTATGACCCGACCCCGGCGGCACGCGCCATCCAGGAGTTCGTGGGCGAAAACCTCTCGAACTGGTATGTGCGCCTGAACCGCAAGCGCTTCTGGGGCGGCGGTATGAACGAGGACAAACTGGCGGCCTACCAGACGCTCTACACCTGCCTGGAGACCGTTTCGATGCTCGCGGCACCGTTCGCACCCTTCATCTCCGACCGCATCTTCCGCGACCTGAATGCCGTCAGCGGCCGCCACGCGGACGAGTCGGTACACCTCTCGACCTTCCCGAAGGCCGACGAAAAGCTGATCGACGCCGACCTGGAGGAGATGATGTCCCTGGCACAGCGTGTATCGTCGATGGTGCTCGCCCTGCGCCGCAAGGTGTCGATCAAGGTGCGCCAGCCGCTCACCAGAATCCTCATCCCGGTGCTCGACCCGGCCATGGCTCAGCATATTTCGGCCGTGAAGAACCTCATCATGAACGAGGTGAACGTCAAGCAGGTCGAACTGATCGAGGACACCACGGGCATCATCACCAAGCGCATCAAGCCCAATTTCAAGACGCTGGGCCCGCGCTACGGCAAATACATGAAGCAGATCGCCGCCCTGACGGCGGAGTTCTCGCAGGAGCGTATCGCCCAGATCGAAGCCGCGGCCCAGACCGTACTCGACCTGGGGGATGAAAAAATCACCGTGACCCCGGCCGATTTCGAGATCACCTCGGAGGACATGCCGGGATGGCTGGTAGCATCGGAAGGCAAACTTACCGTAGCGCTGGACATTACGCTGACGGAAGAGCTCCGGGCGGAAGGCGTGGCACGCGAGTTGATAAACCGCATCCAAAATATCCGTAAGGACTCTGGATTCGAGGTGACGGACAAGATCCGCGTCGAGATCGAACAGAAGGTGTTCGTGGCCGGCGCGATCGCCAAATATGCCGGATATATCGCATCGCAGACGCTCGCCGTCGAGGTGAAAGCGGCCGCACGGCCCGAGGGAGGCGTGGTCGTGGATTCGGATGTCGACGACGAGCCGATCCGGATAGCCGTGACACGTATCTGACGGGCGGCTAAGGCGGCAAATCCGCTTCGGGAAACGGCAAATGCGTCTTGCTGAGAACGATATAGAGGGTGCGTCCGGACGATATCGTAGATAACGATATAAAATTTGGTGTTTACGGAAAAATTGTTTAATTTTACATAAAACCAACAAGGAAAAGACGACTATGGCAGACGAAAGAACCAGATACAGCGACGCCGAACTCGAAGAGTTCAAGCAGCTCATCCTGAAAAAGCTTGAGAATGCGCGCGCGGACTATGAGCTGCTGCGCGCCACGATCACCCACACGGCTGATAACGACACGGAGGATACGTCCCCGACGTTCAAAGTCCTCGAAGAGGGCGCAGCGACCCTCTCGAAAGAGGAGAGCGGACGTCTGGCGGCCCACCAGATGAAATTCATACGGAACCTGGAGATGGCTCTCGTGCGCATCGAAAATAAGACCTACGGCATCTGCAAGACCACCGGCAAGCTCATCCCCAAGGAGCGGCTGATGAAAGTGCCGCACGCCACCGAGTGCATCGAAGCCAAAGAGGGGCGCAGGTAATCCTGCAAACCGGGCATGGCAGAAAAAAGACGACTTTCTCAGTCGTCTTTTTTATTCGGGCCCGGTCGTCTGTCCCGGCACATGCCCGCCGACAGGCAGCCGCTATGTCAGCCGCAACGGCTGCAGGATCGACGGTCTTCACAACAGCCGCAATGACAGCTGCCTTAACAGGTGCATTGTCAGTCTCAACGGCAGGGCATACCGGTACCCGGCACCGTTCGGTTTTTCGCTGGGAGTAACTCCTGCCAGCGTGAGACTGCATTTTAGCGGGTTCCAGCGCACTTTTTCATCAAAAAATACGTTATCTTTGAAGATATGTATCGCCGGATTTGCATACTCGTGCTGACCCTCCTCGCTGCGCAAAGCGTCTGTTTCGCCCGCACGGTCGGCCCCGGCGTGCGGTCGCCGGACAGGGTCTCCCCCGGCGGGTTCTCCCCCGACAGCCTGAACACGGCGACCTCGGAGCGCAACCAGCGCCTCTACGACAGCATACAATCCAAAACCAACCGCCGCGCAGTCCCGCGCATGCTTTACAGGATGCTCTTCGTCAAACCCGTACTCGATACGACGATGAACGGGCGCGTATTGGACGAAAGCAGGTTGCTGGAACCTTATGCCGGGAAAACCGTAGGCGACATCACCATCGAGCGCATGATGCCGTTCGACTCGTGCGGCAACTGGTTCGAGCGCGCAGGCAACAAGACCCACATGCTGACCCGCGAACGGGTTATCCGGCGCGACCTGCTGTTCAAGCCGGGCGACAAGTTCGATCCCCAGCTGGTCGTGCGCAACAAGCAACTGCTGCGCTCGCGCCCCTACATCTCCGATACCGAGGTGATCGTCGTACCCGACTCGCTCGATTCGACCCGTGTGAATATGGTCATCCGCACGCGCGACAGCTGGACGATCAGCATCGACGCAGGCATACACGGCGAAGGGCGCACCATGGTCGGGCTTTCGGACGCCAACATTTTCGGCACGGGCAACACCCTGAAATTCAAGACCAATTTCAGCCGCAGGGATTTCTCCTACGGCGGCAACATCGTGGAATACAAAATACCCAACGTGCTGGGGACATTCTACACGGCCGACTTCTCGGCAGGCCGGGACTTCTACAACTCGGAGCTGAACCTCGGGCTGCGCAAGGAGTTCATCCGGCCGACGGACTACGAGATAGGCCTCACGTACAGCGACATAAAATCGAAGCGCTACATGGTCGACCTCGACACCTCGCTGCTCGTGAAAGTCCGCAACCTCGACGTATGGGGCGGCAAATCGCGCTACATCCGCTCCATAAACTCGAGCGTCTTCCTGACGGGCCGTTACAGCTATGCCCGGTTCAGCCGCCGCCCGCCCGTCACGGCCGACTATAACCCGGCACTGCACGATTACGACGCCATGCTTTTCGGCGGCGGCCTCTACCGGGAAAAATTCTACACGGCGAACATGGTTTACGGGTTCGGTACCCGCGAGTATCTGGCGACGGGTTACAAAGCCGAGCTGGTGAGCGGCTATTCGTGGGGCGAGTTCAACGACGAGATGTACCTCGGCATGTCTTACCAGACAGGCGGTTTCCGGGGGATGGGCTACATCATGGGCGGCTTTACGCTGGGAAGCTACATCGACCTCAAAAGCGGCATGTGGCGCCACAGTGCCGTCGACGTAGACCTGAAGTGGTTCTCGAACCTGTTTCTGTTCCGGCGCAGCCGCATCCGCCAGTTCCTGGCGTTCAACTACACGCAAGGCTGGAACCGGGGCGAAGGCAGCGACGAAATGATCCGCTTCACCCACGACAACGGGTTGCAGGCGCTCAAAGAGTACGTCACCGGAACCAACCGCATGATCCTCAACACGGAAACGGTGGTCTTCACCCCCTACCAGCCCCTCGGGTTCCGCATCGCGGTTTTCGGATTCGCGGACTTCGGGCTGATAGGCTATTCGCCCAATATCTTCAAGAACGATTTTTTCACCTCGTTCGGGCTGGGTGTACGGCTCAGGAACGAGCGGCTCGTATTCAACACGGTGCAGATCCGCCTGGGAATCGCATTCGGCAAACGCGGGCTGGTCGAGAGCGAATATTTCCGCCTGTCCAACGCCACACGCGTCGAACAGTACCGCTACCGCCCCACCCGCCCTGAGATCGTAGGGTTCAAGTAAGCGCAACGCGCCGCAACAGACCCGCAAGCGAAAGCCGCAGGCATGAAAAAACGGAGGCCACGGCCCCCGTTTTCGCCATTCCCCGCCCGGGGAGCGTCACTGCTCGACGATCTGTCCCGTCTCGTCGATCGTCAGCACCCGGTCATATTGTTTGACCTTTGCCCTGAAATCGTGGAAATCCTCGGCCTCCTGGTACTTGCAGGGGACGACTTCGTTCCCCTGCCGGTCGATATACCCGTACCCGAGCCCCTTGACGAAGACGCGCGCCAACCCGCAGCTGAACGGATAGGCCTCGTGATACTTGAGCGGCACGACCAACTGGCCGTTCGTGGCGATATAACCCCAGCGGGCATCGTAGAAATCTTCGGAATTGGTGCCGAAACGCATCACGGCGGCACGCATCTCGCTGAACTCGGCGGCATCGTCCCACTTGGCGGGGATCACTTCACGCCCCTCGGTGTCGATATAGCCGCAACGGGGCTCCATACCTTGGAAATTCATGCCGTAGAGGTCGGTATTGAAAGGCGCCAGCCCGTCATTGAACCTGCCGATGCGTTTATAGCGGAACGAGCTGACCTCACCGCCGTTGCGGTCGACGAGCCCGAAATTGACATTGTTATAGCTCACCACGGCCACCCCGCCCGAGAAGGGCCGCGCCACGGAGAAACGGGGCGAAATAGCCACATTCCCCTTGACATCGACATACCCGTAATTGCCGAACTGCTCCAGCCTGAACGCCGCGAGCCCCTCGCCCGGGGTGTCGAGGTAGTAATAGCGGCACGGGATCGTCTCGTGCCCCAGCGTGTCGATAAGTCCCCACTGGCCGCCGTAGGGCTCGTCGCGCAGCACCATGCTGCCGCCGTAGTTCGTCCGGGCATAGCCATCCTTGAAATCGGAAATATAAGAGAAGAAACAAGGCAGCACCTCACGCCCGTCAGCACCGAGGAAGCCATGTTTGCCGTCGCTCGTCACGGGGATCAGCCCGTAGGCGTTCGGCTCGCCGATCAGGTTATAGGCACAAGGGACTATCACCTCGCCGTCTTGGCGCAGGATGCCCCATTTACCGTCGCGCAGGACACGCATCCAGCCCCGTTCGTCGGGTTCGCCGATCTCGGAATAAAGGCAGGGGATGATGGTTTTCCCCGTTTTGTCGATACGTCCCCAGAGCTCGCCGGCCTGCACCCAGGCCATGCCGTCGTCGAACGCCCCGGCCACCGTAAATTGCGGAGCCACGACCGCCCGGCCTGCGGTATCTATATAGCCCCACAGCCCTTCGGGCTCCTGCACGGCGGCCAGTCCGTCGTCGAAACTCCGGGCATCGGCATAACGGCATTCGATGACCAGCCGTCCCGTCCCGTCGACATACCCCCAACGGCCGACCCCTTCGTTGATATCGAGCACCGCAGCACGGTTATCGTTCACGGATCCGACCTCGGCATATTTGGCCGTGCGCTGCTCGAATGTCCGGCCGCATGAAACGAACATTGCGACCGTAAGAAAAAATAGCAGGCGTTTCATAGCTTCTGTTTTGTATATTACATGCAAAGATAACTTTTTCCCTCCTAATTCTGCAAGTTTCACGCCCGTATCGCATGGCCGACGAAAAAACCCGGGCGGCAGAACCGTCCCGGGCACGAACTTTTTATATATACTTATGGCCTGATTATTTTTTCTTGGTCGTAATCTCGATGACACCGTTGCGGGCTTTTCTGCCGTATTTCTCGACCGCCGAGGCATCTTTGAGTATGGACATGCTCTCGATCCGGCCGGGATCCAGCCCCTCCAGTTTCTTGGTATCCTTATACACCTTGCCGTCGATCACGAGAAGAGGTTCCTTTCCCTTTTCAAACGGCGCCTTGCCCGATCCGCGGATCACGATCGTGCTGCTCTTCAGCGTACCGGCATCCTCCGTCTGTCCCATATGTTCGGCGACCTTGCGACGGGCCTCGACGCCGGCTGCCGTCGACCCGGCCTCGGCAGCTTTCGCCAGGGCCGCCTGTACCCGGGGGTCGGCCAAATGCTCCTGCGCCTGCTGAATCTGCTTCTGCGCCTCTTTCCACTCGTCGCTGGCCATATACTTGCGCACGGCCTCCTCCTGCTCGCGGACGGCTGCGAGTTGCGCGGCAGACAGCTTGCGTGCCGAAGAGAGCTCCTTCTGTGCCCTGTCGAGTTCGGCCTGTGCCTTTTTCCACTCCTCGCCCGACATATATTCGCGGGCAGCCTCCAGTCCGGCACGGGCGGCCTTCATCCCTTCCTCTGCGGCTTTGAGCCCGGCTTCCGCAGCCTGGGTCGCGTGCCTCGGCGACAATCCGTCAACCTGCACCGCGTCCGGTTGCGCCTTTATGACGGTCACGCCGCCGTCGTCGGTGACGGTCACCCGGCTCTGGCTGACGACAGTTTTCTTCCCGTCGCTGCCGGTAACGGACACGACACTGCCATGGGTTTTCGCACCGGCGTCCATCCCGGCCTTATCCCGGGGCACCGTCGAGCTGCCGATCACTCTGACATCCGACATCTTCCCGGAACCACGCACCACGACCTTGGCAGAGCCGTCCTCGACGTCGACCGAATAATCCTGCGCACCGCTGGCGGCATCCTTCGTCGAAACGACCACTACGCCGTTCTTGCCTTTCTCGCCGTACAGGGCCTCTGCCGAAGCGTCCTTGAGCACCGTTATGGAAGCGATCCGGTCGGGCGACAGCGACTCTATCGACTCCGCTTCGAGGCCGTCGACCACGAAAAGCGGCTTGCCGGATTTTCCGTCCGAAGAGTAAAAATTCGTCCCTTCGATGCGGATCGAAACATTTTCTTTTTTACCTTTGTCATCAGGAAAAACATAGGCGGTGCGGGCGAACGCCCCGAGGGCAAGCCCCGTCAACGGCAGCAGGAAAAGCACCCTGGCCCCTGCCCACCGCGACGATCTTTTACGTAACATCATGGTAATACGGTTTTTAAGTTTACTGTGATTAAAGCTGTTGGCGACTGAGTACCACCTCCCGCCGGCAGCTTTCCTTATTAATAATAACTGGTATTGTCTGGCATCGACGCCGCTGTCCAGCACCGCCTCGTCGGCCTCGTATTCATGGATGGCGCGCAACTCACGGCGCAGGAGCCACATCGCAGGGTTGAACCATTGCAGGCACCCCGCAAGGTCGGTCACCAACAGGTCGAACGAGTGGCGCAGCCTCAGGTGAGCCTTCTCATGCAGCACGATCGCCTCGCCGTTCTCGGCCAGATCCTTTTCCGACATCACGATATAGCGGTACCAGCTGAACGGAATGACCGGCTGGTCGGTGCGTACGAGCACGGAGCCGTCGCCCAGCCGCTCCCTGTGCCCCCGGCGGATCATGTGCAATACACCGCATACCGACCCGAGCGTCCATAACAACGCAGCGGCGGCTCCCGCAAGGAAAGCGGCCGTCGCCGCCTTATCCCACGGGAAAGGTTGGGATTCCGGCTCCGCAGACGGGGCGTAGCCCGCATCCTCCGTCACAGGGAGTTCCGGCATGGCCGGGAGTTCGCGATAGACCGTAATGACACACAGCGGCAACACGAACGACAACACCATGGCCGCCAGCACCACGATCCGGTTCAGGCGGTGGAAGGTCTCACGGCTCAGCAGCAATTTGAAGAAAAGGTAGAACACCGCCAGGCAGGCGCCGACCTTCAGGCTGTATATCATCAGTGTGTACATGGCTAACGACGGTTTTGGGTTTCGATACGGTCGATCAGCTCGCGCAGTTCGTCGACCGAGATTTTTTCCTCCTCGACCAGGGCGGAAACGGCCCCGAGGTAGGAGTTCTCGAAATATTTGCTGATGACCCCGCCCAGCGTGCGGCGCGAAAATTCCTCCTCGGTCACCACCGGGTAATACTGGTAGGTGCTTCCGAAGGTATTGTGGGCGACATACCCCTTGGCTTCGAGTGCGCGCACCATGGTCGAAAGCGTATTGAAATGGGGCTTGGGTTCGGTGGCGAGCGCCACGAGCTCGCGGACGAAAAGCGGGCCGTGCTCCCAGAAGCAGCGCATCAGTTCCTCTTCCCTGCGTGTCAGTTTTTCCATCATACCGGTCTTGGTTTCTGTTATCCGCCCTGCTCCGATCGGCCGGCCGGGCTTACAGGAACAAAGGTAACTAAAAAAATTTTATTTGCAACTATTTTAAATAGTTTTATAACTATATTTTTTAGTTTTGAAAAAAATAGCGGAAATACCGGAAGGAAAAGGAGCCGGGAAAGGGCAGGTAGAACAGGTAGAGCAGGTAGAGCAGGGATAGGAAAGGTTGGAGAGGTTGGGGAAAGTTGGGAAAGTTGGGAAAGAAGATTTTACAGGCCGGCAGGCATGGAAGGGCCGGCAAGCCCAGGGGGGGGGTGAAGAGGGAGACAAAAAAGCCCCGGCTATTTCAGCCGGGGCATATGGATACGGGTACCAACGGGGATTAATCCTCGTCGCGGTACATGTGCTCTACGTAAACAGCGTGCTGCATCGCCTCGCGCTTGGCGATCGAAGGCTTGGTGAAATACTGGCGGCGGCGGAGTTCCTTCAGGACGCCCGTGCGCTCGTATTTACGTTTGAACTTCTTCAGGGCGCGTTCGATGTTTTCGCCCTCTTTTACCGGCATGATAATCATAGTAGTATTCTTTTTTTTGTTTTTTTAATTTCGTCGTTTACTTAAATTCCTCCGGGGTTCGCATCACCTGATACCTCGCCCCATGTCGTGTCGTTGTCCGTATCGTCAGCCCCGCTTCGGGTACCGAACCGCAGGTAAGGAGACAGCCGTGCTGCCTCTTCGCGGGTCAATATGTTGTCTTCAACCAATTCCTCAGCGGTACTCCAACCTCCTTTCAACTGTCTTGTTTTAAGTAATTTCCGAAGTTTCTGCGGCGGAATATACGGATGCCGCCTAAGGACTTTCGGGGTTGCAAAGTTAATATCAATTTTCCGAATTTCACAACTATCGCAGCAAATTTGTTTCAAAATTTTCTCATAATTGCGTTCCGTGACTCCCGGAACCTCTGCGAGTTGCTCCAAACGGACAAATCCGCCGAGCCTCGCGCGGTAGTTCATGATCGACACCACCGTCCGCGCTCCGATCCCCACCACACCGCGCAGCGTCGCGGAATCGGCCGTATTGATCTCCACGGGTTCGTCGACCGGCGCAGCTCCGCGCTCGGGAAAGATAATATAGGGTTCGAGCGCCGCAGCCACCGAATCGCTCACGACATAGCAGGCGCGCAACTCCTCCATGTCGTAGATCCCGCTCAGGTCGCGCCAGCGGATGAAGGCCTCGGCCTGCCGCTTGGACAACGCCCCGATGGCCCGCAGGTAACGCGCCCCCACGGTGTCGATGCGAAAGCGCGTGGGCGGCATGGGTTCGGGCACGACACGTCCCGTACGATACTGCCGGGGCGCGATGGCATATTTGCGCCCGATACGGATATAGGGAGCCAGGCGGCGGTAGATCGAATCGCTGATGCCGTAGCAAAGCGTCACATCCTCCGGGATACGGAAGATCTTCCCCGCAGCGCGGTACTTCAGCAGGCTCACGGCTTCGTGCTTCGACAGGCCCAGCCGCCGAAGTCCGTCGTAGTCCACGGTATTGGGGTCGAACGGCCGCAGATCAACCGAATCGGCCCGCCCTTCCATCTCCATCCCGGCCACAAAAGCTGCTTGGGGATCGGCCTTGGGACGCAGGAGCACGATGCCGCCTATAAGCAATCCCGCCAGCGGCAGGAATACCGCCACGGCGCGGATTTCACGGTCTGAAAAAAATTTTGCCATATGCAGAAACTATTTATCACCGGTCATCCCCCGGCAGGATGCCCTGAAAACAACCCCGGCACCACGAAATGGGCTACGGCCCCCGTCACCCCCCCCTCAACGCCACTGCGCCCCGTCGGAGAGCAGCAGGCGGCGGTAACGCCGCGACGGCGAACCGACAAACGCCCCCAAGCCATATTCCGGCCAGCGGCGGTCGACCAAAGCGACAGTCGCTTCCGACGCAGTCACGACGTTCGGGAAACGGCCGGGGTTCTCCCCCGCCCCGGGGCGTTTGCTCCGGGCATCGATCACCAACGCCGCATCTTCCGTCCGCACATCACGCCGCGGATCGGTATTGGCCGCAGCGAGCCACAAAAGTTCGGCAGCCGTGAGTTCCGATGCCGCCGGGTCGAATACGGCGAGGTATTTCACCCCCGGCGGAACCGGCACTTCGGCGTCCGGCGCGGCGAAGGCGACCGCCACGCCCCATTTTTCGAGCAGGTCGGAGCGGTAGCCGGCCAGAAGGAGGGGCTGCCCGCCGTCACCCTGCCCGTCACAAGCCCCGGATATTGCGCCATCCGCTGCGGGACGCACGCTCTCGACACTCCGTGGGGGATCGGCAGGCACACGCGTTGCAGGCTCCTGCGGATTCACACTCCTGCCCCCGCTACCGCAGGCCGTAGCATCCAATGCAATTTTTCCGCCGAAGCCCGGCGTTGCCGTCGCGTGGTCGAGGACATCGAGAATCCCCTCGCTGCGGACTATGTCGCGCAGCGGGTCGAGGTTGCGCACGAGCCGCGCCAATGCATCCGTATCGCGCACGTCGGTTGCGGCCGGGACGACGAGCATGTATTTGTTGAACATCATCTGCCCGGCGCCCCACAGCGACTGGGCGACCTTCACGGCCTGTCCGGCATAGCGGCTGTCAATCGAAACGACGGCGATGTTATGCGCCGTTCCGGCCTCGGGCATCGTCATGTCGCGGATTTCGGGCTGCAGGGCCATGCGTATCGGCGCCAGAAATATCCGCTCCGTAGCCTGCGCGATACAGGCGTCCTCCTGCGGGGGAATCCCAACGACCGTGGCCGGGTATACCGCATCGCGCCGCCGCGTAAGGGCCGTGACGTGGAAAAGCGGATAACGGTCTTCGAGCGAATAGAACCCCGTATGGTCGCCGAAGGGGCCTTCGACGGCTTTCTCCTCCGCAGGGTCGACATAACCCTCGATCACGAAATCGCAGTCGGCCGGGACATAAATATCGTTGGTGATGCACTTCACGAGTTTCACGGGACGGCGGCGCAGGAACCCGGCCAGCAGGTATTCGTCCATATTGTCGGGCATCGGCGCCGTCGCGGCATAGGTATAGGCCGGATCGCCGCCCAGCGTCACCGACACGGGCATCCGCCGCCCGGCGCGTTTCCAGGCCTCGTAATGCCGGGCGCCCGTCTTATGAATATGCCAGTGCATGCCTGTCGTACGGTCGTCGAAGAGCTGCATACGGTACATGCCGACGTTGCGCACGCCCGTCTGGGGATCGACCGTGTTCACCATCGGCAGGGTTACGAAACGCCCGCCGTCGGCCGGCCAGCACTTCAGGATCGGAAGCGCCGCAAGCGACGCCTCGGCACCCGTCCGTACGACCTGCTGGCATTCGCCCCGCCCCGACACCGTACGCGGGAACCAGCGGGACATCCCGGCCAGCAGCGGCAACGCCCGCAGCTTGTCCGCGAACGACGGGCGCGGCGCCATGGCCTGCCGCAGCAATCCGTCGACCCGTTCCGAGAGTTCGCCGAGCGACCCGACGCCCAGCGCCAGCGCCATGCGGCGTGCGGAACCGAACATGTTGGTCAGCACGGGAAACTCCGTGCCGGTATTTTCGAACAGCAACGCCTTGCCGCCGCCGGGCATTTTCGAAACCCGGTCGGTTATCTCGGCGATCTCCTCCACCGGCGACACCGGAGCCGCTATGCGGACGAGTTCGCCCTCGCGCTCCAGCAGGGCGATATACTCACTCAGGCTTCGGTGCATGCTCCAACGCCTTTTTCACCGACCCGTATTGCAGCAGCAACGCCCGTGCCTGCGCCTCGGAAAGCCCCGAAGCCTCGGCCACCATGCGCGTGCCGCGCCCCACGAGTTTGTCGTTCGTCAACTGCATGTTGACCATGCGGTTGCCCTCGACACGCCCCAGGCGGATCATCACGGCCGTCGACAGCATGTTGAGCATCAGCTTCTGTGCCGTGCCCGCCTTCATGCGGGTCGACCCCGTCACGAACTCCGGCCCCACAACCGCCTCGAGCGCATATTCCGCCTCAGCCGCCACGGGCGACGACGGATTGCAGGTAATGGAGGCGGTCAACAGGCCGTGCTCCCGCGCCATGCGCAGGCCGCCGACCACATAGGGAGTGGTACCCGACGCGGCGATCCCGACCAGAACATCGTCCGCCGTGGGATGGTAGGGCGCCATGTCGCGCCAAGCCCCTGCGGTATCGTCCTCGGCATTCTCCACGGCACGCCGCAGTGCACCGTCGCCGCCGGCGATCAGGCCGATGACCCTGTCGAAGGGCACGCCATAGGTCGGGGGAAGCTCCGAGGCGTCCGTCACACCCAGCCTCCCGCTCGTACCGGCCCCGATGTAAAACATCCTCCCGCCGCGCTCCATGCGTTCGACGACCCGCTCCACGAGCCGTTCCATCACGGGGATGGTCTTGGCCACGGCCTCGTGGACGCGTGCGTCTTCGCGGTTGATGCCCGTCAGGATGTCGTGCACCGACATCCGCTGTAAATTATCGTAGGCCGAAGCCTGTTCGGTTATTCTATTTTCCATAATGGTATTTGATAAGTCCTTCGGCAGGTGATGCGGCGATCCGGCCGACCCGGTACCCCCCTTGTGCGAGCACCTCGCGCAGCAGCCCCTCGAATGCGGCGGCAACGCCGCCGATGCAGGCGACCGTCAGATGCACGGGATAGCGGCTCAGGTTGCGTTGGGCGAAATCGGCGAAGGTTTCCGCCACCATAGCCCGCACCTCGGGACAATCCAGGTGCGCATGTACGAACGGCGCGAACGACGCCAGGAAACGGTTGGCATACGGCTCGCGGTAGACCCGGCGGATGATCTCCTCATAGGTCAGCCCATGTGCCGCGAGGAACTCCTCCCGCAGGGGGATATGCCCTTTGAAAATACCGTTCACCAGGTTGCGTCCCATCGCCGCACCGCTGCCCTCGTCGCCGAGGACATAACCCAGCGGCGGGACGTTTTCCACGATTTCGCCGCCCCGGCACCAGCACGAATTGGAGCCCGTGCCGAGGATGCAGGCCACGCCTTCGCCACGGCCGAACAACGCCCGCGCAGCCCCCAGCAGGTCGGTCTGAGCCTCGATATGTCCCGCACCGAAATGCGTGCGGAGTTCCCGCACCATCTTCTCCGTCGCTTCGGGGAAGGTGCCCCCGCACCCTGCGCCGTAGAAATAGACGGCCTCGACGGGACCGCACGGCGGCAGTTCGGCAAGCGCTTCGCGTATTTGCTCCGGGGAGTGCTGCACGGCATTGATTCCCCGCGTCCGGTATTCCGAGGTATGCACGCCGTCGGTCAGGAGCCACGCACATTTTGTAGATCCGCTGTCTGCAATGATTTTCATGTCGACAAAGATAGAAAAATAATCCGGCTTCGAAAAGCCGGATTACCCCTTTAAATACTATTTTAGCGCCATGCAACGCGATCAGCGCAGGAAAAGCAGCTCACGGTATTTGGGCAGCGGCCACATCTGGTCGTCGACGATCTCCTCCAGCTTGTCGATGTGGCGGCGGATCTCGTCGAAACATGCGGCTACGGTATCATGGTAGGCGATCGCCTTCTCGCGCTGATCTTCGATCCTGTTGGCCACCTTGCGGGCGTCGACCATCCCGGCCGTGAGCCGCTGTATTTCGGCCGTATGGTACTGGATCTTCTTGATGAGTGCGATATCGGCCGAGGCGTTCAGCCCCGGGATCTGCGACATCTTGTAGACCTTGTCGAGCAGCAATGCCTCGTACTTCGAAGCGATCGGCACGATATGGTTCATCGCCAGATCGCCCAGCACGCGCCCCTCGATCTGGATTTTCTTGGTGTAGGTCTCCCACTTCACCTCGGTGCGGGCTTCGAGCTCGACCTTCGAGAAGACGCCCGTGTCGCCGAACATCCGGAGCGTCTGCTTGTCGAGGTAACGGTCGAAGATCAGCGGCGTCGAGGTTTCGCAGTCCAGGCCGCGTTTGCGCGCCTCGGCCTTCCACTCGTCGGAATAGCCGTTGCCGTCGAAACGGATGGCCTTGCAGGCCTTGATCATCTGTTTGAGCACCTCGTAGATGGCCTTCTCTTTCTTCATGCCGGCCTCGATCTTGGCATCGACGTTCTGCTTGAACTCGGCCAGTTCGTGCGCCATCGCCGCATTGAGCACGATCATCGCTTCGGCACAGTTGTCCGAAGAACCTACGGCGCGGAACTCGAACCGGTTGCCCGTAAACGCGAACGGCGAGGTGCGGTTACGGTCGGTATTGTCGAGCAGCAGCGTCGGGATATGCGAAATCCCGCTCATCTTGAACACGTTCTTGGCATCGAAGCGGATCGCGTCGTCGCCCTTGCTGGCCGCCAGTTTGTCCAGCACGGCCGACACCTGCGTCCCGAGGAAGGTCGAGATGATTGCCGGGGGCGCCTCGTTGGCTCCCAGGCGGTGTGCGTTCGTGGCGCTCATGATCGCCGCCTTGAGCAGGCCGTTGTGCTTGTGTACGGCCGAAATGGCATTCACCAGGAAGGTGATGAACTGCAGGTTCTCCGAAGCGGTCTTGCCAGGCCCCAGCAGGTTCACGCCCGTATCCGTCCCCAGCGACCAGTTGTTGTGTTTGCCCGAACCGTTGATCCCCTTGAAGGGCTTTTCGTGCAACAGCACCCGGAACTTGTGACGGCGGGCGATCTTGTCCATCACGGTCATCAGCAGTTGGTTGTGGTCGTTGGCAAGGTTGGCCTCCTCGTAGACCGGCGCCAGTTCGAACTGGTTGGGCGCCACCTCGTTGTGGCGGGTTTTGACGGGGATGCCCAGTTTCAGGCACTCGTATTCGAGGTCTTTCATGAATGCCATCACACGGGTCGGGATCGCACCGAAATAGTGGTCTTCCAACTGCTGGTTCTTAGCCGATTCATGCCCCATCAGCGTACGCCCGGTGAGCATCAGGTCGGGACGTACGGCCCAGAGGCTTTCGTCCACGAGGAAATACTCCTGCTCCCAGCCCAGATACGAGATGACCCGCTGCACGTTTTTGTCGAAATAGTGGCACACCTCGGTCGCGGCCTTGTTCACCGCCGAGATCGAGCGCAGCAGCGGCACCTTGTAATCGAGCGCCTCGCCCGTATAGGCGATGAAGACGGTCGGGATACAGAGCGTCGTGTCGACGATGAAGGCCGGCGAGGTCGGATCCCAGGCCGAATAACCGCGAGCCTCGAACGTATTGCGGATGCCTCCGTTGGGGAACGACGACGCATCGGGCTCCTGCTGGACGAGCAGTTTGCCGGAGAACTCCTCCAGAACCCCGCCCAAGCCGTCCGGGTCGGCAAACGCATCGTGCTTCTCGGCCGTACCTCCCGTCAGGGGCTGGAACCAATGGGTATAGTGGTCGGCACCGTGCTCCAGCGCCCACTGGCGCATGCCCGCCGCGATACCGTCGGCAACCTCCCGCGTGAGGGGCGTACCGTTCTCCATCGTATCGACAAGGGCGTCGTAAGTAGCCTTGTTCAAATACTTGCGCATGGCTGCGCGCCCGAATACCCGTTTCCCGAAATAGTCCGAAGGACGTCCTTCGGGAGCCTTCACCTCGACGGCGGTGTGGTTTATGGCCGCATCGACCATCTTGAATCTGAGCAATGATGACATAGATGTAATTGAATTGGATTAGCATTCCATTAAAAACATACGCGCAGAGGCGGAAGCCGAATAATTGCTGAACTAAAACCTAACCTAAAATTCCGGAGGGCAACTGCCTCGCGGCATACTCCGCCCAACCTGACTAACCCGCGGCTTCACCCCTGCCGCCGTATGTATCGATCTCGCTTGCAAATGTAATATTTTTTCAGTTACGTTGTTTTCACAAAATCGGCATTTTTTCGAAAAACGCCCTATTTTTTCAGCATTTTCCGAAAAATTACATGCATTTTTCCATAAAAACGCCGAATTTCAATGCAATTTTCCGAAAAACACCCTTAAATTTTCGTCATATCCCCGAATTTTCACATTTTCAGTTTTTCGTAATTTTCATGGCTATTAAGAACAATATTAAACTATTTCACCACAACTAAAAAACTTCTTCCGGCGGTTGCCGAAAGCAAACGAAATCACCTATATTATAAAAAGAAATTATATAGTGTTATTTTATTAACAATTTCTTGTTTCAATCACTAATAATTTTGTACCTTTACGTGCAATTTTGAAACTACACTTATACTAATCTCTAAATAGTTATGGCAAATACCAAAAGTGAAAAGCTGTTCACCGAATTCCCGCCGGTTCCGACCGAGAAGTGGGAGGAGGTGATTACGGCCGACCTGAAAGGTGCTGATTACGAGCGCAAGCTGGTATGGAAAACGGGCGAAGGTTTCAACGTCCGGCCCTACTACCGCGCCGAGAACCTCGAGGGCATCAAGTTCCTGGGCTCGCAGGCAGGCGAGTTCCCTTACGTACGCGGTACGCACGCGCACAACCGCTGGCGCGTACACCAGACCGTGAGCGTCGTATGCCCCAAGGAGGCAAACGCCGAGGCACTGAAAATCCTCAACGCAGGCGTCGACTCGCTCGGCTTCTGCATCGCGTCGGCGGATTTCTCAGCCGCAGACCTCGACACGCTGCTCAAGGACATCTGTATTGAGGCTGTCGAAATCACCTTCTGCGGAGAGAAGACGGCCCATGTCGCCGAGCTCGTCCTGGCCAAAGTCGAAAAGGAGGGCATCGCCAAGGAGGATGTCCGCATCGCATTCTGCATCGACCCGCTGGTAAAAGGGCTTTCGTCGAAAGGCGATTTCTGCTCGCCCAACGGTGAAAAGTGCATCGCCCGCATCGTCGAGCTGATCCACAAGACCAAGGAGTACAAGCACGTGCGCATCGTAACCGTTGCGGGGCAAACGTTCGGCAACTCGGGTTCGACCATCGTCGAGGAGCTGGCATTCACCCTTTCGGCAGGCCACGACTACCTCGTACGCCTGATGGACGCAGGGCTGGACGTCGACCAGGCCGCACGCAAACTGCGCTTCTCGTTCTCGGTAAGCTCCAACTATTTCATGGAGATCGCCAAATTCCGCGCGGCACGTATGCTGTGGGCCAACATCGTCAAGGGCTACGGCCCGGCGAAGAACTGCGCCTGCAAGATGCACATCCACGCCGAGACCTCGCGGTGGAACCAGACCGTCTACGACCCCTATGTGAACATGCTTCGCGGCACGACCGAGGCCATGTCGGCCACGATCGCCGGCGTACATTCGCTGGAAGTAACGCCGTTCGACACCTCGTTCGAAAACCCGACCGAGTTCTCGAAGCGCATCGCTCGCAACGTCGAGCTGCTGCTCAAGAACGAGTCGCATTTCGACCAGGTCGTCGACCCGGCAGGAGGCTCGTACTATGTCGAGAACCTCACGCAGTCGATCGCAGCCGAAGCCTGGAAGCTTTTCCTCGAAATCGAGGAGAAGGGAGGCTACACCGAGGCTTACAAGGCCGGCCTGATCGTCGAGCGTATCAAAGCGTCGGCCGCAGCCAAGGACAAGAACATCGCTACGCGCCGCCAGACGCTGCTCGGCGCCAACCAATATCCCAACTTTACGGAGGTCGCCGGCAAGGAGATCACCGCCGAGTCCGTTACGCGCAAGCAGGCCGAGGGCAATGTACTCGTCCCCTACCGCGGCGCCATGGCGTTCGAAGAGATGCGCCTGCAGGTGGATCGCAGCGGCAAGGAGCCCAAGGCATTCATGCTGACGTGCGGCAACCTGGGCATGGCCCGCGCCCGCTCGCAGTTCTCGTGCAATTTCTTCGCATGCGCCGGCATCAAGGTGATCGACAACACTTATTTCAAGTCGATCGAAGAGGGCGCGAAGGCCGCACTCGAATCCAAGGCGCAGATCGTCGTGGTCTGCGCAAGCGACGACGACTATGCGGAGGCAGCCCCGAAAGTCAAGGAGCTGCTCGGCGGCAAGGCGATCCTGGTGGTTGCCGGGGCACCGGCCTGCGCACCCGAACTGGAAGCGCAGGGCATCACGAACTTCATAAACGTGAAGTCCAACGTCTTGGAAACACTTAAGTTCTACCTTAAAGAGATGGGAATCTAATCATGAGAGCTAAATTTTCAGAACTGACATACGACGCAGGCCAGCAGAAAAGTTGCTGCGCCTCGAAAGGCTGCGGACAGGTCGAGCCGTGGCTGACGGCCGAGGGTATTCCCGTCAAGGGCGCCTATACGGCCCAAGACCTCGAAGGCATGGAGCACCTGAACTATGCGGCAGGTATCGCCCCGTTCCTGCGCGGCCCCTACTCGACGATGTACGTGATGCGCCCGTGGACGATCCGCCAGTATGCGGGTTTCTCGACCGCCGAGGAGTCCAACGCATTCTACCGCCGCAACCTGGCCGCCGGGCAGAAGGGTCTGTCGGTGGCATTCGACCTTGCTACGCACCGCGGCTACGACGCCGACCACCCGCGCGTGGTGGGCGACGTGGGCAAAGCCGGCGTGTCGATCTGCTCGGTCGAGGACATGAAGGTACTGTTCAACGGCATTCCGCTCGACAAGATGTCGGTGTCGATGACCATGAACGGCGCCGTGCTGCCCATCCTGGCATTCTACATCGTGACGGGTCTGGAGCAGGGCTGCACGCTCGACCAGCTGGCCGGTACGATCCAGAACGACATCCTCAAGGAATTCATGGTGCGTAACACCTATATTTATCCCCCCGAGTTCTCGATGCGCATCATTGCCGACATCTTCGAGTACACCTCGAAGAACATGCCCAAGTTCAACTCGATCTCGATCTCGGGGTACCACATGCAGGAGGCAGGCGCCACGGCCGACATCGAGCTGGCCTACACGCTGGCCGACGGACTGGAGTACCTGCGCGCAGGTATCAACGCAGGCATGTCGGTGGACGCCTTCGCCCCCCGCCTGTCGTTCTTCTGGGCGATCGGCATGAACCACTTCATGGAGATCGCCAAGATGCGCGCGGCACGTATGCTGTGGGCCAAGATCGTCAAGCAGTTCGAGCCCAAGAACCCCAAGTCGCTGGCGCTGCGCACCCACTCGCAGACCTCGGGCTGGTCGCTCACGGAGCAGGATCCGTTCAACAACGTGGCGCGTACCGCCATCGAGGCCATGGGCGCCGCCCTGGGACACACCCAGTCGCTGCACACCAACGCTTTGGACGAGGCCATCGCCCTGCCGACCGACTTCTCGGCACGTATCGCCCGTAATACGCAGATCTACATCCAGGAGGAAACCAATATTTGCCGCGAGGTCGACCCGTGGGCAGGCTCCTACTACGTGGAGTCGCTCACCAACGAGATCGCCCACAAGGCATGGGAGCGTATCCAGGAAGTCGAGAAACTGGGCGGTATGGCCAAGGCTATCGAGACCGGTATTCCGAAGATGCGCATCGAGGAGGCTGCGGCCCGCAAGCAGGCACGCATCGACTCCGGCGAGGAGAAGATCATCGGCATCAACGAATACCGCCTGGAGAAAGAGGCCCCGATCGACATCCTGGCCGTAGACAACACCGCCGTGCGCGAGAGCCAGATCAAGCGTCTGCAGGAGCTGCGTGCTTCGCGCGACGAGGCCGCCGTGAAGAAGGCCCTCGCAGCGATCACCGAGTGCGTGAAGACCAAGCAGGGCAACCTGCTGGAGCTGGCCGTCGAAGCCGCCAAGGTACGCGCTTCGCTGGGCGAGATTTCCGACGCCTGCGAAGTGGTGGTAGGCCGTTACAAAGCCGTCATACGTTCAATATCAGGAGTATATAGTTCAGAAGTGAAAAACGACAAACAGTTCGAGCGTGCCAAGGAGCTGTGCGCCGAATTCGCCAAGAAGGAAGGCCGCCAGCCGCGTGTCATGATCGCGAAGCTCGGCCAGGACGGCCACGACCGCGGTGCCAAGGTAGTAGCCACGGGTTATGCCGACATCGGTTTCGACGTCGACATGGGGCCGCTGTTCCAGACCCCGGAGGAGGCCGCAAAACAGGCTGTCGAGAACGACGTGCATGTAGTGGGCGTTTCGTCGCTCGCTGCAGGCCACCTGACCCTCGTGCCGCAGATCATCGCAGAGCTCAAGAAGCTCGGCCGCGAGGACATCATCGTGATTGTCGGCGGCGTAATCCCCCACCAGGATTACGACGAACTGTACCGCGACGGCGCCGCCGCCATCTTCGGCCCCGGCACCCCGATCGCCACGGCCGCCATCAAGATCCTGGAAATCCTGCTCGCCGAATAACGGTTCGACAGAATACGGTAATCCCCGCCGAGACGTCTCGGCGGGGATTTTTTCATGGATACAGATGGTCTCGGGGACAAACTACAGGCAGGCTTCCAGAATCCTGCGCGCCATCGCCCCGTCGACATTGCGCGCCTCGCCGAACCTGCTGCCCGCAGCATTGAAGCGGCGTTCGATTTCGGCGATCGTAGTCTCGCCGATGCCCTCCTGCGAAAGATGCGTCGAAAGCCCCAGGGAACGGAAGAACTCCTCGTTGGCTGCAATCGTCCGCTCGATACGCTCCTCGTCGGAACCGTCGGTGATACCCCATATCCGTTCGCCGTATTGCAGGAGTTTGCCGCGCTTCTGTCCGCGCAGCACGCGCAACGTACCGTTGATGACAATGGCGAGCGTCGCACCGTGCGTCAGCCCGTGCAGTGCGGTCAGCTCATGCCCGATCATATGCGTCGCCCAGTCCTGCGCCACTCCCATACGGATCATGTCGTTCAGCGCCAGGGTTGCCGCAAGCATATACTCCGACATCACGGCATAATCGTGCTGGTTCTCACGGATCCGGGGTGCGATCTCGATCACGGTATGCAGGATGCCTTCGGCCCAACGATCCATCAGGCGCGACTGCCCGGGCGTAGTCATATATTGCTCCAGCACATGCACGTAGGTGTCGGCCAAGCCGTAGGCGATCTGCTTCTGCGGCAGCGAGAACAAGGCCTCGGGATCGAGGATCGAAAAGAGCGGGTAGTCGCCGTTGAACGGGAATTTCTCCTTCGTTTCATGGCACGAGATCACCGAGCCGTTGTTCATTTCCGATCCCGTCGCCGACATCGTGAGCACCGTCCCGAGGGGAACGGTTTTATCCGCCTGCCCTTTCAGAACGATCTCCCACGGGTCGCCGTCATAAAGCAGCCCTGCAGCGATCAGCTTCGTACCGTCGATGACCGACCCGCCGCCCACGGCAAGCAGGAACTCCGAGCCGTGCTCACGCCCCAATGCGATGGCCTCGCGGACGGTCTCGACCGACGGATTGGGCTCGATGCCCCAGAATTCGACCCAGTCACGGCCTTCGAGGGCCTTGACGACCTGGTCGTAAATGCCGTTACGGCGCACGCTGCCACCGCCGAAGGTAATCATAATCTTCTTGCCGGCAGGAATCAGCTTTGCGAGCTGGGCGATCTGCCCCTTACCGAAAACAAGTTTCGTCGGATTGTGATAAACAAAATTATTCATAATAGTATGCGATATGTTTTGATACGACTTTTAAATATACGCAAAAATAACAAAAAGAACGCCGGAATATTCCGGCGTTCGAAAACTGTATCGGATTTTTTATCCGAGGCTTAGAAATATTCGCCGCGCAGATCCTGGATCTTGGCCATCTGCTGGATGGCCTGCACCGAGAATTGCTGTGCCATGCTCTCGGCCATGGCCTGCGCACGCACCTTCTCGCCCTCGGCAGTTTGCTTGTCCGAAGTCTGGATGTCATCCACCTGGAAGACATAAACCCCCGACATGCCCTTCACCGGAGCCGAAAGGACGCCTTTCTCGGTCGTCGAAGCGATGGCGCCTACCAGACGGGGCTCGACGCCCGGGCCGTTCACGTAGAAGGCACCGAAAGTCACGCCGTCGAAATCGGCGACCTCAGAACCGAGGCTGGCAGCCTGCTCGTCGAGCGTCGTACCGGCGATCTGCTTGGTGATATAATCGTATTTCTTGTCCCGGAGAACCTGGGCGCGAACCTGCGCAGCCACCTTATCGACCGGGGTATACTCATTGTCATCGATCTCGGTCAGCGTAGCGACCACATAGTCGTTGCCGACGGTGAAGATTTCCGAAAGATCGCCCGTCTTGGCACCGTAAGCCCAGCGGGCAACCTCACGCGAATCCTCCAGGCCGCGGATCGTACGCTCGCCCTGCGCCAGCGAGGCGACACGGGGAGTAACGGCCGCTTCCGAAGCGGCGTTGTTGAACGCCTCGACCGAGCCCTTGGCATTCACCGAGAAAGTGCCGGCCAGGTTGTGGGCATTGCGGCGCGTCGCAGCCGAAGCCTCGACGGGATAGGTGATCGTCGCCACCTGCATGTGCTTCGAAGGTTTGTCAGCACGGTACACCTGCATCAGCTGGATGGCATCGCCCGAAGCGACCTTCACCACGTCCCCCCGCTTGGCATTGGCCAGCGCGGCAACGAATTCGCCCGTGAAAGCCGAGAAGGGCACCACACCCACTTCGCCGCCGTTGGCTGCCGTAGCTTCGTATACCGAATACTGCGAGGCGAGCTGTGCGAAATCGGCACCACCCTTGATTACCGTCAGCAGGCTGTCGGCCAGCGCCTCCTGCGTATAGGGCAGCACGATATGGCGGATTCCCAGCGTATCGGGCACCATTTTCGAATCCAGCACACGGGCCATCGTCCACTGGTTGTTCTTCAGCACGGGGCCGTAAGTCTCACCCGCCAGCAGTGCCTTGGCCTCGTCCTCCGAAAGCTGAGCCGCCGAAACATAGGTATCGGCGATCTTGCCGTTGCGGTTGGCACGTACGAACGACTTCAGCTCCTCCGTAGCGGCGAACTGTGCGCCCACCTCGGCAACGCTCTTTTCGAGAGCGAGCATATCGTCGTCCGTGGGGGTAACCTCGAACACGACATACGACAGCGTACGCGAGGGAGTCTGCTTGAACATATCCTTATGGCTGTTGTAGTATGCCTTGATGTCGCCGGACTTCACCTGGATCAGCGAATCGGGGACAGCCGAATATTTCTTACCGGCCCATTTCCCGGAATAGGTATTGTTGGCCGCATTCACACCGTTCGCGACTTCGAGTGCATTGACATATACACCGCCCTTGATCAGGCCGAGGTACTTGGCGATCTCACGCTCCATGCGGGCCTGCTCGTTGAGCTGCGCCCACGCCTGCTGTGCCTGCGCATTCGTTTCGGCCTGCGCGAGGAACTGTCCGACGGCAGCCACGTTGTACTCACCCGTGCGGGGATCGGCGAAGGCGTTGTAGAACGCCTGCGACGGATGCTGGCCGCTGACCATCGACAGACGCTCGGGCTCCGTAACGCGCAGCCCCATCTTGTCGAAACCGGGTTCCAGCACATACTTGCCGATCAGGGCCTGCCATGCAGCATTGGCGAGCATGGCGGACTGCTGTTCGTCGCTCTCCTGGGCGCCGCTCTGCGCCTTGATCTGCTCGTACTGGTTGTAGTACTCCGAATAGTTGATTTTTTTACCGTTGATGACACCGACCCGGGGGTCGTTACCCGAGAAGCCCATTTCGGTCTTCAGGGAGAGAATGAAAGCCAAGAGGGCGCCTGCGATGACAATCGACAGCACGATGCCGAACTTGGTGCGAAGAGTGTTTAAACTTGCCATATAAATCGTTAATTATTCGTTTGTTTCGAATTAGCAGTCAAAGGTAGTAAAATTTATTCGGAAAAGGCCTTTATTATAATATAAAAATTCCTACAATTTCTTGACCCTCGCCAGCTCGATACGCGAACGCGTCGTACGCAGTATGCGCAACTGCAGGCCGCCGATGAAAACCGTTTCCCCGGCGGTCGGGATCCCGTCGTAATTGAAGATGATGAAGCCCGCCAGCGTATCGTATTCCTTGCTTTCTTCGATCCCCAGCCCGTATTTTTCATTGAGGTATTTCACCTCCAGCCGGCAGGAGAGGACATACTCGTCCTGGCCGACCTGCTTTTCGGTAAGGTCGGGTATGTCGTGTTCGTCCTCTATCTCGCCGAAAATCTGTTCGAGCACGTCCTCGAGCGAAATGACGCCCGCCGTCCCGCCGAACTCGTCGATCACCACGGCGATGTTGCTGCGGTGCTTGATGAAATTCTGCAACATCAGCTGCAGCGGCATGGTCTCGGGCACGAAATTGACCTGCATCATCACGTCGGCGATATTGGCCGGGCGCGTGAACAGACTCTTCGAATTGACATAACCGACGATGTTGTCGATACTCTTGCGCCAGACGAAAATACGCGAATATTTCGAATCGACGAACCGCGCCGTGAGCTGCCCGATCGACGTGTCGTCGATATCCACCGCCTCGACATCCACACGCGGCACCATGCAGTCGCGAACCCGCAGGTCGGCGAAATCCAACGCATTCTGGAAAAGTTTGAACTCGTTGTCCGGCTCGGGGCGCGGTTCCGACGTATTGGTATCGAGCAGTGCCGCGAGGTCGTCGCGGCCGAAGCTGTGCGACACGGCCCGTTCCTCGACACGGCGCCCCGCCAGGCGCAGGATGCCATGCGAGATGAGCGTCGTGAGACGGGCGATCGGATAGAGCAGCAGGTAGAAGAAATAGATCACCGGCGCCAGGGCACGGTAATAGAAATTGGGGTTGTTGCGGAAGATCGACTTGGGAAGGAACTCCGCAGCAAAGATGATGATGACGGTCGACACGGCCGTTTCGATGGCGACCGAACCGTTGCGGGCGATGCTTTCCCACCCCAGCGCATAGAAGATGCCGCGCAGCAGCAACGACATGTAAAGCGAATAGATGACCAGGGCAATGTTGTTGCCCACCAGTATCGTGGTGATATACTGCCCGGGGTGGCGGGAAAAAATCTCCGCGATATGGTCGAACATGCGGCTCTGTTTGCGGTCGATCTCCAGCTTCAGGCGGTTCTTGCTCGTAAAAGCGATCTCCATGCCCGAAAAAAATGCCGACAACAACAGCATTAAGATAATCAGTATGACCGAAGTAAGCATCGTCCTGTTTATTTTGGGTTACTCCCCCGCTTCGTCCGCATGTACGGCACGCCGGAGGGGCTGGATTTCACCGACCGGTTCGGCCGGGCGGAGCTCCTCCTCCCCGTCGGGGCGGACAGCTGGTGCTGCCAAAGGCGGCTCCTCGGAAAGCGGTGCCGCAGGCCGCGCCGCAACCGGAGCGGCAGGCCGGTCTGTCGCAGGGCGGGGCGAATCCGAAGTCCGGCCGGCAGGTTCGGGCACAGCCGTAGAATCGGATTCGTTAGGTTTGACCTCGACCTCCATGCGCCCTTTCATACGGCGGAAGCGCCAGTCCTTGAACTCCTCGTCCGACTCGAAACCTTCGCCGATGAACACGTCGCGGCCGTCGTTCTGCACGATTTTCGAATCGACGTTCGAATAGATTTTCTTGGTACGCGCGTTCCAGAACAGCTGTTGCGTATAGAGTTTCTTGCCGTCCGATTTCTCGACCACGACATTTCCCCGCGCCTCCCACAGGTCGCGGGTCTCGTAATGGATCGCATAGTTGGCCGTCAGCACGGCATCGACCGACGAGAGCGAATCGTCCTTATAGGTAGTCATCTCCACCCCCTTGGGGAATTCGCGATAAGGCTCGCGCGCCAGCGAATAACCTTCGAGCAGCGGGGTTTTGAAATGGTACGACCGGCGGCCGTTCTGCGACATGACGACCGACAGGTTTTCGCTGTACTCGGTCATCATCATCTCTATCCGGGCCTCCGATTCGGGTTCTTCTTCACGCTCACAAGAGAATAGCAAGATAGCACTCCCCACAACGGAGAGTGCTACCATCACGTATCTTGCGATAAATCTGTCCATCAATTAGCGGGGACGCACAGTAGTCGACACACCGGCAGCCGTACCGCAGTTGACGGTATAGCGTGCGCCTTCCTGCAACTCGTTGAAGAAGCACTCCTCCGAAGTCGGGAAACGGCTGCGGAATGCGTTCATCGAGGTTTTGGCAGGTTCACGGTATTCCGAATCGCTCGGCAGCAGCTCGACGGCCTTGGCCATCGTGTCGTAGGCTGCCCAGAAGGTAGCCGGCCCGGCGAAACCTTCACAATGAGCTGCCGAAATGCCGTAGCACTGGGCCAGTACGAAATACGGCACACCGTCCTCGGGATTCAGGTCGCGGGCCTGGCGGGCAGCCGATGCGGCGCCCTGGATGTCGTTGGAAACCAGGCCGACCAGCGCCATGCGCACCAGCAGCAGCTGACGCTCTGCGGGATCCGTCTCGACGGCAAGCGCCTCGTTGAGGTATTTCATAGCCTTCGTATAGTCGCCCTTGCTCTGGAAGGCCTGCGCAAGGAACATCGCAGTTTCGGACGAAGGTTTCACCGTATAGTATTTCTCGGCAATCGAGAAATAGAAATCGCCGTCGCACTTGGCACGCGACATCAGGGCTACGGCCTGCGCCAGCAACGCCTCATCGTCGGGAGCAGCCTCCAGCTTGCCGCGAAACAGCTTTTCGAGGTTCTCGCAGCTGGCCGCGCCGCTCAGGCCGAAAGCCGCGTCGAACTGCGACTTGTAATCGCCGGCCTCGGGGTTCTTCTCGAAGAACGGGGTCAGGCGGTCGTACTCGGCGATGATCTCATCGGGCATCACCTCGTCGGTATTCTTATAATCCTCGCAGAGGTTCGAGAAATAGGCCACCACGGTCTCGGGGTCGGTGCTGTCGCCGCCCTGCGCGATTGCCGCGCGGAATGCCTCGCGGATGCCCTTGCGGTCGTTGGGTTTGTAGCGCAGGAACTCGCGCGCCTTCTGGTCGAGGATAAAGGCCGTCTTGCCGGGCTTGACGTTATCGCCGAAATACTGGGCACGCATATCGTACATCAGCATCAGCGAGTCGATGAACATGTTCTTCTCCGCCACGCTCTTGGCACGGTTGATCTTGTTCTTATACACGACGGCACCGCGCTGGTAGATCGACTCCGCTGCATCGGGTATCTTGTCGATAAGCCCCTTGAGGTAGTGTGCTGCGGCATCGTAGTCACGATTATCGCACGATTCTTTCAGGAAATTACTGTTAAGGATGTTCTGTTCACGCTCTTCGGGAGTAGCGCCCCATTTCGCATATTGCGGGCCACTGAAATCCTGAGCCAAAGCCGCCGAAGCCAAAAATACCAAAGCGGCAGAAAGCAGAAATTTTACGTTTTTCATCGGTCAGAGATTAATTTTTGTATTTCTATGTTGTGTTTTCGTCAGTTAAACTACGTTCGTGTCGGGGTCGCAAGTTACTACTAATTCCTCGGACGTGCAATATTCCGGCTCAAAAACTAATCGTATTTCGGCCTGCGGAACCAGTATTCCCCGTTCTCAGCACCCGCAAAGAGCGAGAATCCGACCGAGAATTTGAAATACTGCTGCCGCACCAGTCCCAGGCGCTCGGAAAGGTTATAGCCGCGACGTCCGTATTCCACGCCCACGTCGATGGTCGAACTGCCGAGGAACTTCACAGGCACCCCTACACCCAACGTAACGGCGTATTCTCCGATTTTATTGCCGTCGTAGGTCTGGTTGTAGGTTCCGTAACGGAAACCCGCCCGGTAGGCCCAGCGTTTCATGAACCTGCGCACGTCGTAATAGTTCGGCGTATACTCCACGCCCACTTTCACCATGCTCGTATTGGTATAGGCCACTTCGTATGCAGATTTGTCCGGGCCGCTGACCCCGGTCATTTCGGTCGCCTTATTGCCGCCGGTCCAGTTCTGATAGACGTAGTCAAGCCCAAGCGTCCATTTCGAGGTCATATAATAAGCCCCCACCGAAAGCTGACGCGGCAAAGCAAGCGCCAGGTGGGTCGTATCGCCCTTCACGGTGGAGTTGTACAGGTCGCCGATATAAATGCGCGAGGTCACATCGGGATTCAGGTTGCCGCCGAAATCGTACGTAGCACCGAACGTCAGCATGCGTTTCTGGTTCATGATGGCCTTCCAAAGGACACCGACCTGGCCTTTGATGCTCGAAATGCTGTAATTGTCGCTGCCGACCGTCGACGAGAAGGTTCCGTCGCCCGTGATCGGCGTCGGGGTCATCACGAAGCTGCGGTCGATGTCGCCCCAGTAATACTGCGCCGCGACACCCAACGAGAAATTCTTGAAAATCTCCCAGCCCAGGCCGACCTTGACCTCCGTCACGTCGCCTTCGCCCTGATAGACGTACTGCACGCGTCCCACATTGCCCCAAACCGGATCGTTCGGGTCGAAATCCTGCGTATACTTGGTACGGTAGCCCACCGAACTGTACGGCGTGAGGCTGAACCCGAGGCCGAGTTTCTTGGCGACCGGCATCTGGAACGCGATATCGTGGAAATTGAACGTATTATAGGCCGTGTTTTTGGACACATTGTCCACCTTCTGCGAATTGTAGTAATTCTGTCCCTCGAGGCCGAAACTGAAGAGGAAACTCTTTTGCGGGATGGTGCTGTACGCTGCAGGGTTGAGCAGATTGATTTTGCCCGGAGTGCCCATGGCCACCCCGACGCCGCCCATCGAGCGCATCTGCGTCGTACCGGGCGTATTGATCTCGCCGATGCCGTACATCGTATAGGGAGAGAATGCGTTAATACTGCTTGTCTGGGCCGATACGGCATAAGGAAGCATCACGGCTGCCGCGACAACCAGCTTAATCAAGGTGTTCTTCACTTGCATTGTGCTCTAAAATTCTATTCAATCCGCAAAAGACCAGATTACAATTTGCAAATATCGTATTTTTAATTCGTTTAACAAAGAATTTTGCATCCCCACCGGTAAAAATTACGCGCAAGCCGTCGATTTTCTCCCGCATGCGGGTGACGTAACCTTCTATTTCGAAGGCGATCCCGTTCATCACGCCCAGTTCGATGGCCTCTTCGGTCGTAAGCCCCGAGAGCCCTTCGCCCCCGGTCGCGGCACACAGCGGCAACTTGGCCGTATAGTCGTGCAGCGCCCTGAAACGCATCGTCACGCCCGGGGAGATGCAGCCGCCCCGGAACGTATTGTCGGCCGTCACCAGGTCTATGGTCACCGCCGTACCGAAATCGACGATCAGCACGTTCTCACCCGGATAGAGCACCGTCGCGCCGACGGCTGCGGCCAGCCTGTCGCGCCCCAGCGTCTCGGGCGTAAGGTACGCGTTGCCGATGGGCACGGGGGTCTGGGAGGTGAACTCCAGCAGATAATCCACCCGCCGGCGGAGCATCGCCGCCACGTCATCGACCTCGCCGCGCGTCGACGCCACCACGGCGCGGCGCACGGGCCATTCGGAGAGCAGTTCTTCGAGCATCGACGGGTGCAACCGCTCCATGCAGCGCTGCGCGACAAGCGCCCCCTTGTCGAAAACCGCGAGTTTTACCAGGGTGTTCCCGAAATCTACGACTAAATTCAAAGCTGTTGCAGTGTTTTATACCCGTCCTCAATGTCTTTGACATTCCTAACGGTCATCGCCAGACGATTATTGTGCTGTTTGAGCACAAATCTGGCGGGATTTTGCGTGACCTTGCGGAGCAACTCCATAAAGGTATCGCTTTTGTAATAGGGCGAGTTCTGCTCGCCGACGAAGTGGAGGATCATCAGCCCGTTCTTGACCTTCACCCGCTCGATGCCGAGGCGGATCGCCTCCCAGCGCAGGCGCACGACGTTGAGCAGTTCCTGCGCTTCGCGCGGCAGGGGGCCGAAACGGTCTGCCAGGCGGCTCTCGAAGGCCTGTAACGCGGCTTCGTCCTTGGTCGAGTCGAGTTCGCGGTAGAGCTTCAGGCGTTCTGCCTGCTGCGCCACGTAGGCATCGGGCAGCCCGGCCTCGACCTCTATTTCGATGTGCGCGTCATCCACATAATGCATCTGCTCCACGACATCCTGCTCGGCGGCACCCAGGCCCGCCACCTGCAAGCCTTCGGCCCGCAGCTCGGCGATTGCCTCGTTCATGATCTTCTGGTAGGTCTCGAAACCGATGTCGGCGATAAACCCGCTCTGCTCGGCACCCAGCAGGTTGCCCGCGCCGCGGATGTCGAGATCCTGCATCGCAATGTTGAACCCCGACCCCAGGTCGGAGAACTCCTCGATCGCCCGCAGGCGGCGCCGCGCATCGGACGACAGCATCTCCTCGGGCGGCGAGAGCAGGTAGCAGTAGGCTTTCTGGTTGCTGCGCCCCACGCGCCCGCGCAACTGATGCAGGTCGCTCAGGCCGAAATTCTGGGCATTGTCGACGATGATCGTATTGGCATTGGGGATGTCGATGCCGTTCTCGATGATCGTGGTCGAAACGAGCACATCGAACTCCCCGTAGATAAAATCCATGATCAGCTTCTCGAGCTTCTCGGCCGGCATCTTGCCGTGTCCGACGGCCACGCGGGCCTTGGGGCATACGCGCGTGATAAGCCCTTGGATGGACATCAGGTCTTCGACGCGGTTATGGACGAAATATACCTGGCCGCCGCGTGCGAGCTCGGCCTCGACGGCGTCGCGGATGATCTCCTCGGAGAAGACATGCGACTCGGTGACGATCGGCTGGCGGTTGGGCGGCGGGGTCGAGATGACCGACAGGTCGCGCGAGCCCATGAGCGAAAATTGCAGCGTGCGCGGGATCGGCGTCGCCGTCAGGGTCAGCGTATCGACGTTGACGGCCATCTGCGTGAGTTTCTCCTTGGCCGCGACGCCGAACTTCTGTTCCTCGTCGATGATCAGCAGCCCCAGGTCACGGAATTTGATCTGCTTGCCCAGTATTTTATGGGTGCCGATCAGGATGTCGATACGCCCCGATTCGAGGTCGGCACGTATCTGCCCCGCCTCCTTGGCGGTCTTGGTGCGGTTGAGATACTCGACCCGCACGGGGAAATCGCGCAGGCGCTCCGAGAAGGAGCGGTAGTGTTGCAGGGCGAGGATCGTCGTCGGCACCAGCACCGCCACCTGCTTGCCGTCCACGGCAGCCTTGAATGCCGCGCGGATCGCCACCTCGGTTTTGCCGAAGCCCACGTCGCCGCAGACCAGCCTGTCCATCGGCTGGTCGGACTCCATGTCCTTCTTGACGGCCGCGACGGTCGTCTGCTGGTCGGGGGTGTCCTCCCACTGGAACGACGCCTCCAGCTCGTGCTGCAGGTAACTGTCGGGCGTGAATGCGAACCCTTTGCTGGCCTTGCGCTTGGCATAGAGGGCGATCAGCTCGCGCGAGATATCCTTGACGGCCTTCTTGGCGGCGTTCTTGAGTTTCTGCCATGCCCCGTTGCCGAGTTTATAGACCTTCGGCGGCTCGCCGTCGCCGGACTTGTAACGCGAAATGCGGTGGAGCGAATGGACGTTTACGAACAACACGTCGCCGTCCTTGTATACCAGCTTGATAGCCTCGTGCACCTTGCCGTTTTCGTTGATCTTCACCAGCCCGTCGAAACGCCCCACGCCGTGGTCGATATGCACCACATAGTCGCCCGGGCGGAGCTGGTTCAGCTCGGCGACGGTCATCTGCTCGTCGCGCCGGATCTCGCCGTTGATACGGTAACGCTGGTAACGGTCGAAAATCTGGTGGTCGGTATAGAGGCACAGTTTCAGGTCGTTGTCCACGAACCCCTCGTGCAGCGTAACGGAGAGCGACCGCACGGCGGCCTGCCCGCGCCCTATCTGGTGGAAGATGTTTTCGAGGCGTTCGACCTGCACCTTGTTCTCCGAGAGGATGTAGGTCGCATAGCCCCGCAGCGAATTGCGGATCATGTCGTCGGCCAGCATCTCGAAATTCTTGTTGAACTTGGGCTGCGGGGCCGTGTCGAACACCACGGCCGCCGTGGCGGGGCGTTCCGGCAGGTTGTCGCGCAGCGCCACCACGCTGTTGCCGGCCATGTCGCGCAACAGCACGTTGCGGCTGGTCAGCAGGCGGTCGATCTGCCCGGGCTCCTCCATGTCCGCGAGCACCTTGCGGCGCAGGTCGTTGACGCGGCGCAGCACATAGTCGGCATCGTAGAACCAGCAGGTTGCCCCAGAACCTGCGAACTGCACGAACGACACCCGGGGTGCCTCGCCGGCATTGAGGTTGGGGACGATTTCCACCCGGTCGAGCTTGTCGGCCGAGAGCTGGCTCGAAATATTGAAACGGCGGATCGAGTCGACCTCGTCGCCGAAGAAGTCGATCCGGTAAGGCTTGCTTTCCGAATAGGAAAAAACATCGACGATACCACCGCGCACGGAGTACTGCCCCGGTTCGTAGACGAAATCGACGCGCGTGAAGTTCGCATCCGCAAGGGCGTCTTCCAGCACGGCGATCGAAATCTTGTCGCCGAGCTTCACGGCAATCGTGTCGCGCTGCAAGGTCGCGGCGTCGACGACCCGTTCGGCCAGCGCCTCAGGATAGGTGCAGACCACCAGGTATCCCTTCGTGAAGCCCCGCACGGCGTTCATCGCCGCGGTGCGCTGCACCACGCCCTGGGCATCCTCGGCGCCGTAGGCCACCGAACGCTTGTAGGACGAGGGGAAGAAATAGACCTGCTTCTCGTCCAGCAGGTTGTAAAAATCGTTCAGCAGGTAGGCCGCGGCATCCCGGTCTTCGGCCACGAAGATATGCACGCCCCCCGTTTTCGCCACTGCCGCCGCCGCATAAAACGAAAGAGCACCGCCGACCAGCTCTTTCAGGTGGACGGTTGCGCTCTCCTTCTTATATTCGCGGCACAATTTTGGCAGGGCCTTCGACCCGGCGGCGAACTGCGCCAGCTGCTCGCTGGCAGTCATAGCGTCACTTGTTAATCAGGTCGTTATCCTTGTCATCGTGGTAATGCACCTCGACGATGCCGAGGCTCTGGTCTTCGACGACACGCAGGCGGAGTTTGTATTTCCACTCCCAGCGGCGGCGCAGCGACCAGATGCCCTTCCGCAGGAAAGCAGCCACATAGGGGCTGACAACCAGCTTGATATACTTGTGTCCCCGGTCTTGCGTGAGGAACGATATCTGGTTCTCGATCTTCTTGTCCAGCAATACCGTAGGCTCGATCTTGCCCGTGCCGTTGCAGGTCGGGCAGACGTCCGAAACCTCCTCCACGGCCACGGGACGCACCCGCTGGCGGGTGATCTGCATCAGCCCGAACTTGGTGAGCGGCAGCACCGTATGCTTGGCCTTGTCGGTGGACATCAGCTTGACCATCTCGTCGAAGAGCGCCTGTTTGTTCTGCGCCTTGTGCAGGTCGATGAAGTCGATGATGACGATGCCCCCCAAATCGCGCAGGCGCAGCTGGCGGGCGATCTCCTTCGCGGCCGCCAGGTTGACGTCCATGGCGGTCTGCTCCTGGTTGTCCTCGGCCTTGGTGCGGTTGCCCGAATTGACGTCGATGACGTTCATCGCCTCGGTGTGTTCGATGATCAGGTAGGCGCCGCGGCGCAGCGAGACGTACTTGGCGAAGAGCGACTTGATCTGCTTCGAGATGTCGAAGTTGTCGAAGATGGGGACGTTGCCCCGGTAAAGCTTGACGATCTTCTCCTTCTCGGGCTCGATCAGGCGGATGTAATTGCGGATGTCGTTGTACATCGCCTCGTCGTCGACGGCGATCTGCGAAAACGAGCCGTTGAGCGAATCGCGGATGATCGTATTGGCGCGGTTCATCTCGCTCATCAGCTGCGCGGGCGGCGTACTCTTCTTGATCGCGGCGCAGGTCTTGCGCCAGCGGTCGATCTGCGACTGGATGTCGTGCTCGATGTCCTCGTCCTTGGCCTCCATGGCCGCCGTGCGGATGATGACCCCGAAATTCTTGGGGAGCACCGCAGCCGCGATGCGCTTCAGGCGTTTCTTCTCGTCCGCCGAGCGGATCTTCTGCGAAAGGAATACCTTGGACGAAAAGGGCACCAGCACGACGTTGCGGCCGGCCAGCGAAATGTCGGAGGTCAGGCGGGGCCCCTTGGTCGAAATGGCCTCCTTGGCGATCTGCACCATGATGTTCTGCCCGACCTGAAGATAGTCGCCGATCTTGCCCGTCTTTTCGACGGGCGGCTCGAGCTTCATGCCCTCGACGCGCATTCCCCGCTTGCCGGGCTGCTGCGAAGCGACCAGCTTCTGCAACGAGGGAAACTGGCTTCCCAGGTCGAGGTAGTGGATAAAAGCGTCCTTTTCGTGCCCGATGTTTACGAAGGCTGCATTGAGCCCGGGCATTATCTTGCGTACTTTCCCGAGGTAGATATCTCCTACGGAAAAACCCGTCTGGCACTGCTCCTTGTTGAGTTCGACAAGCACCTTGTCCTCACACAGCGCAATGGAGATTTCTGTCGGGTTGACGTTAACGATTAATTCTCTGTTCATCTATATCGTGTGTCGCACCCCGGAAACGGGGTTGCGGAATACTGAAACCGGTTAGGCCGCATTTTGGTCTGAAGTGGCGGCGAACTCCAAAGGAAAATATTGTCCGGGCCATCGGCCGGCAACATGGCGGGTAAGGAAATACCCTGGTTTATTTCGGCGGCACTGCGTCGCAATGCCCCTGCGGGGGGGGGCTCATAACCTGCGTTGCAAGAGGGCCTGACGTCCGCAAACGGCGATCCGGGAACCTGCATTCCCCCCGGGGATACGGGCCCCGGCCGCAAAAAACCGCAGAAAATAGGTAAAGCTAAAAGAACCCGGGGCTCCTTTAGCTTTATCTATCGTTTAGCACTAAGGTGCTACCCTACTTTTTCTTGTGGCGGTTCTTGCGCAGACGTTTTTTACGCTTGTGGGTAGCCATCTTGTGACGCTTATGCTTCTTTCCGTTTGGCATAGTCCTTAAATTTTAGAGGTTCTTTATTTATTGAATTATTTCACCTTCGCAGCGAAGCTCTTGGCGGGCTTGAAAGCGGGGATGTTATGTTCCGGAATGGTGATGGTCGTGTTCTTCGAGATGTTGCGTGCGACTTTCTTTGCACGTTTCTTCACGATGAAGCTGCCGAAGCCGCGGAGATACACGTTGTTCTTGTTGGTCAGAGAGGTCTTGATGCTATCCATGAAAGCTTCGACGATTGCCTGAACCTGCACCTTCTCAACGCCGGTGCTCTTAGCGATTTCGCTTACGATATCTGCCTTTGTCATAGTTTATATAGTATTAAATTATTAAGTTCGTGTGAAGACATTCGGACTGCAAATATACGCTTTATTTACATTTTAGCCAATAAACCGCAACTTTTTTTCATTATTTTTCCGGCAGTCCCCTACCAGCCACTGGAACAAGAGGATAACAAATATCGGGCAAAACTCGGCGGAAAATTAAAATATTATGTGCCAGGCAATTATATCCGGACGGCACACCGGAGCGAGCCGCACGGAATAATCGCTCATAATCAATACATTAACCACAAACCCGCCGAAACGGGAGGAGCCTTTTCCGGGCATCATTGCGCCCGAAGAGTCCCGGCACGGCCAAGCCCCTCCCGGATGCCGGTGCGGCTGCCCGCCCGCGCCCGCCGGCATCCGGCATGCAGTCCTCCACACGGGCGGCGGAGGGGACGGCATCCTCGCCCCGCCCGGGTTCGAGCACCGATCCCCGGGGAAGGGCTCTCCGGCACGCCGCTGCAAGCCGTCCCGGAGGCGATTTACGCCCCGGAACCGCGGATAATATCCCGCCGACCCAATAAACGCCCGGTTTTTGCGTTTGATAATAAAATAACTAATTTTGCGAACTAAAATCCGATAACCGTATGGTCAAAATACTCTGGGTGGACGACGAGGTCGAACTCTTGAAGCCCCACGTCCTGTTCCTCAAACAGAAAGGCTACGAAGTCGACACCTGCAACAACGGCTACGACGCGATCGACATGGCGGCCGAAGGCGCCTACGACCTGATAATCCTCGACGAGATGATGCCCGGCATGACGGGACTCGAGACCCTCCCCAAGATCAAGGAGGTGCGCCCCACGACGCCCGTCATCATGGTGACCAAGAGCGAGGAGGAGAACATCATGGACAAGGCCGTCGGCTCGAAGATCGCCGACTACCTCATCAAGCCTGTCAACCCCAACCAGGTGCTGCTCTCGATCAAGAAGAACGTCCACCAACAGCAGCTCGTCACCGAGCAGACCACGGCCGACTACCGGTCGGAATTCGGGCGTATCTCCTCGTCGCTGCAGATGGCCGAGACCTTTTCGGACTGGTGCTCGCTCTACCGCAAGCTCACCAACTGGGAGGTCGAGCTTTCGGAATCCACCGACCAGGGCATCAAGGAGGTGCTCACCTACCAGAAGACCGAGGCGAACCAGGAATTCTGCAAGTTCGTACGCCGTAACTACTACAACTGGATCAACAAGCGCTCGGACGAAACCCCCGTGATGTCGCACACGCTCATGCGCACCAACATTTTCCCGGTGGCGGACGAGAACCCGAAGACCACGCTGCTGCTGATCGACAACTTCCGCTACGACCAGTGGCGGTCGATCTCCTCGCTGCTGCGGGGCTATTACGACGTGGCGCAGGACGATTTCTACTGCGCCATCCTCCCCACGGCGACGCAATACGCCCGCAATGCCATCTTCGCCGGCCTGATGCCGCTGGCCATCGACAAGCTGATGCCCAACAAATGGCTCAACGACAACGAGGAAGGCGGCAAGAACCAGTACGAGGAGGAGTTCCTCAAACGGCTGATGGCCCAGAACGGGAAGAACTGGAAATTCTCGTTCGACAAGCTCGTGCGCCCCGAACAGGGCCGCAGGCTGGTCGACAATATACAAAAAGTGTACGACGCCGATTTCTCGGTGATCATCTACAACTTCCTCGACATCCTCTCGCACGCCCGTACCGAGACCGACATCATCCGCGAGCTGACCGAGGACGACGCGGCATTCCGGTCGCTGACGCGCTCGTGGTTCGAGCACTCCGACCTCTACACCATCCTCAAGCTCCTCTCGGAGCGGGGGCACACGGTCGTGATCACCTCCGACCACGGCACCATCCGCGTGGACAACCCCGTCAAGGTGACGGGCGACCGCGAGACCTCGGCCAACCTGCGCTACAAGACGGGGCGCAACCTGGCCTACAACTCGCGCGACGTCTACGAGATACTGAAACCCGAGGACGTACAGCTGCCGTCGAGCAACCTCACGTCGAGCTATATCTTCGCCTACAATTCGGATTTCCTGGTCTACAACAACGATGCGAACCGCCACATCCGCTATTACCGCAACACGTTCCAGCACGGCGGCATCTCGATGGAAGAAATGATCGTGCCTTATATCGTCTTAAAACCCAAGCAGTAATATGAAAACGATCCACATCACCTCGCAGGACGAACTGCCGGACGTCGCCGAGGCGGTCATCGAAGCGCTCGGCCGCCGCACGGTAGTCGCACTGCGCGGAGAAATGGGCGCGGGCAAAACCACGCTGATCCGCGAGATCGCAGCCCAACTGGGCGCCACGGACACCGTAACCAGTCCTACGTTCGCCATCGTGAACCAGTACAAGGGCAAGGGCAACCGCCGTATCCATCATTTCGATTTCTACCGGATCAACGACATCCGCGAAGCCTATGATTTCGGTTACGAAGAGTATTTCTTCTCGGGCGACCTCTGCCTGGTCGAATGGCCCGAAAAGATCGAGCAGCTCCTGCCCGAGAACGTGATGACGGTGCGCATCACCGTCGACAGCGACACGGCACGCACGTTCGAAATCGACTGAAGCCCGGCCAACGCCCCGCGACACTACGACCATGGCAGACGGTTTCCGCATCGCATTCTGCATCGAATGCCATAAATACACCCCTGTCCTGCAGGAGTTGTGCCGGCAGTTGCAGCACCCCGAAGCGGATATTTTCATCCATGTCGATGCGAAATCCGACATCGGGGATTTTGCGCCGCTGCGTCCCCTGGCACGTTTCATCCACCCGCGCAGCAAGGTGTACTGGGGCGAGTACGGCCAGATCGACTGCATGCTCAAACTGCTCCGGGCCACCTGTAACGGCGACTACCGCTACATCGCCATTCTCTCGGGCGACACCCTGCCGCTACGCCCCTGCGTGCAGATACACGATTTCCTCGAAGCGTGCTACCCGCGGCAGTTCGCGGACATGCAGCCCGAACTGCACATCACCGAGCTGACCCAGAAGATGCAGTGGTGCCACTACCCCGACAGGAACGATTGGATCGGGCGCCTGCCGGGCTATTTCCGCAAAAGGCTCTACAAACGGCTGCGCCCCGGGGACAACCCCTATTTCAGGACATTGCCGCCGCTCGAAAAGGGTTCCAACTGGATCGTCGTCACCGACCTCTTCCGGGATTTTGTGTTCGATTATCTGCGCACCCACCCCGATTATATCCGCGCATTCAGACACTCGCACTGCGGCGACGAGATCTTTTTCCAGACCCTGATGGGCATTTCCGAATTCGCCGGTGCGAATACGCGCCGTCCCCTCGTCTACACCCGATGGGTCGGAGAAGGGGCGCCCCATCCGGAAACATTCGGCACCGACGACCTGTCCCGGCTGCTGCAGGCACGGGACACGGCGGCGGAAGTTCCGTACCTCTTCGCCCGCAAGATCGCCGACGACCTGAACATCGCCCGCTACCGGGAGACGTTCCTCCGATAAACCCGCGCTGTTCGCCGCCGATGCCGGCCGCAATATCCCGGCACCCGCTTACCGTACAGGCTTCGCATCCGCCCCGTCCTCTTCCTTCAATGCAGCGCCGACGCTTCAACCTCGCGGGCTACAACCTTCTACCCTATGGCCGCCGCATCGCGGGAACACGCCCCGCAGGCACGGCGAACGGGGCGAACCGCCCGGCAGGTCGTTTCCGTCATTCGACCGAATCGAGTTTCAGGCCCCCGTCCTCGCAAACGACCCGAACCGTTCGCGTCCCCTCTATCCCCATGTCGATGAATTTCACGGCATAGAGACCGTTTCCCAGAGCCATTACCGAAACGACCTGCGATACATCGCCCGGGCCGTCCTGACATCCGGTTCGGAAATTCCAAACGGCATAACCGGCTCCGTCGTACTCGTGTGTATAGTCGTCCTTCAGCCACCTTATCAACTTTTCCGTGCAGTATTTCTCCACTCCGGGTGCATAGTCCTCCCCGCCAAAAACATAGTCCGCATAGAACATTTCAATCAAACGGACAGCCTCGGCATCCCTGCACTCCGGCTGCCGGAGCTCCGGGAGCTCCGGGAGCTCCCGGCGCACGCTGCATGCGCCGCCATCCGCCCCCGCATCCGCCTGCAAGCGCGGGAGGTTCAGGAACAGGAGCACGATACCCAACAATAATTTCCCTTTCATCACAACCGACTTCATCGTTTTTCAAAGATAATATATTTCCGGGAAATCTCCGCCCTTGCAGCCGCTCAAGGCCGGGGCCTGCCCATCCGGCGCACCGAAGGTTTCCTCCGGCAGCCCCGGCGGCCCGCCGGCACGGCCCGGAAAGCCAATCGGCAACATTCCTGCCGTAATCCGCTCCGTTTCTCGATCCGATGTTGTATCTTTGCCGCAGGAAACACCTTACTCCCATGAAAAAAACCTTGAAAATCGCGGGGATCGTCCTCGCTTCGCTCGTTACGCTGCTGCTGGCAGCCTTCCTGCTCGCCCGCTTCGTATTCAGGGAGCAGGTCGCCAGTGCACTCAACGCCTTGCTGGCGGAGCAGCGCACCGAATTGCTGCGCGCGGCCGCACCCTATGCCGCCGACACCGTACAATTCCGCTTCGCCTACCGGCAGGACAGCGTGCGCGCCCGCGAAATCCGCGACCATTTCCGCCTCGACACGCTGCTGCGCCGTGATGCCTCGACGTGGGAGAATACCCTGGCGCTGGCAAAATTCGTCGCCCGCAACATCCCGCACGCCAACCAGCAGGTCTACCCCGAAAAGTGCAACGCCGTTGCCCTGTGGGAGTATAGCCGCACGGTCGAACCGGCCTTCAACTGCCGTCTGCATTCGATCATGCTGCACGAACTGCTGCTGGCATCGGGCATCACCAACCGCTTCGTCACGTGCCTCCCGGCCGACTCGCTCGACACGGACTGCCACGTCGTCAACATCGCATGGCTGCCCGAGCTGCAGAAGTGGGCGATGGTCGACTCGGACATGCAGGCATTCATCACCGATCCGGCAGGTACGCCGCTCTCGCTCGCGGAGATGCGCGCACGGTACATCGGCGGCGAGCCGACGGAGGTACACCGCCTGCTGGATGAAAAGGACGACGGTTACTATGCCGCCTACTGGGCCAAGAACCTTTATTGGTTCGAATGCTGGGAAAGCACGGGCTTCGACCAGGAGCCGAACCGAGGCAGGCACCGCTGCGTGGTGCTGCTCCCGCCTGACTTCGAAGGGTTCCGGCTCGGCCGCACAGCGGTCAAAACCTCCGACGAAACACGTTTCTGGGCAGCGCCCGAAACCGCATCCGATTTCTGAAACACATTTCATACAAGTTTTACACACGCAATGCAAGAATATATCTCCAAACAGCAACAGGTTTTACGTCCCGCGGAACAGATTTACGCGGTCATCAGCCGTTTCGACAACCTCACGCCCGCCCTTGCCGACAAGGTCGAAGAGTGGCAGGCTACCGAGGACAGTTGTTCGTTCAAGGCCAAAGGCTTCACCGTGAAACTCCGCATGGAGGAGCGCGAGCCGGGCAAATACGTCAAGGTCGTCGGCGACGACGGGGGCGTACCGATGGATTTCGCATTCTGGATCCAGTTGCAGGAAGTCTCCGCCGCGGACACCCGCCTGCGGCTGGTGCTGCGCATCGACCTGAACATGATGATGAAGATGATGATCGGCAACAAGCTGCAAGGGGCGCTGGATCAGATCGCCGAGGGGATCGCCCGGGCGATGAACGCCGCCCCGCAGGTCTGAACGGACGGCAAACAAAGTCCGGCACAGCCCCTGCAAATCGGGCACTGCTCCGCAGACACGATGCCCCGGGGCGATGATTCCGGGCGGAGGAGGGATGTTTGCGGCACAGGCCTGGGAACACGCAGCCAAAGGCGGTATGACGCCGTGCCGCAGGCTCAGGCAAGGATCACGCAAGCATTCGTCGGCGCGACGCGCACACGAAAACCTATAAACGCACGCGATTATGAAACCGACAAGCTATCTATCAGCCCTTTTCCGGCCTTCGGCGCTTCCCGCCGGAGAACGCCCGCCGTGCGACTTCGACCTGATCAGCCGCTATTTCTACAACTGCCCGGCGGAGGACGCCAGCCATACGATCGACGCCGAAACCACGGCCGACCTCGACCTCAACGCCGTATTCGAGCGCATCGACCGCACGACCTCGAAAGTCGGGCAGCAATGCCTTTATGCCCGCATACGCACGCTCCGGGGACAGGAGGATGCCGAGGCTTTCGGCCGCAGCACGGACTGTTTCTCCCGCAACGGGGAACTTGCGGCCAGCTGCACCGAATCCCTCTCCCGGCTCACCGACGAGGATGCCTACGGGCTGCAAAACCTGATTTTCGACACACCGGCCAAAGTCCGTTATTTCGCCTGGGTATACCCGCTCACCCTGCTCGCCGTGGCGACGCTGCTCGCCGCCCCGTTCTACCCGCTGTCGCTGCTGCTGTTCATGGCGGTCTTCGCCGTGAACCTCTATATCCATTACAGCAACAAGCTCAATGTCTCGCTCTACGGCTCGGCCGTAAAACAACTTTCGCTGGCATTGCGCACAGCCCGGGAACTGGCTGTCGAAGAGGTGCCCGGCACGGAGGAGGCCACCGAACAAATCCGGCAGGTCGCCGAGGTCGAACGCCGCAGCCGCGTGGTCGGGACACAGGGCGACTCCGCAAACGAGCTGGCCGCCATCGCATGGCTTTTCATCGAGCTGGCCAAAGTCGCCTTCAATATCGAGGTGATCCTCTTCCAGCGCTTTATCGGCAGCATCACGGCCCGGCGCGATGCGATCCACGGCATGTTCCGCTTCATCGGGGAGACCGATGCCGCAATCTCCGTCGCACGCCTGCGCAGCGAAACCCAGACCTGCCGCCCTCAGTTCGTCGACGGAAAATACCTGAAGGCCGAGCAGGTCGTACATCCGCTCATCGACGGCTGCGTGCCCAATACGCTCGTCCTCGACGGCACGGGGCTGCTGCTCACCGGCTCCAACATGTCGGGCAAGACGACCTTCATCCGCACGCTGGTGCTCAACGCCCTGACGGCCGAGACCCTCGACATATGCTTCGCCGTCTCTTATACGGCACCGTACATGCGGTTGCTGAGCTCGATCCGCATTACGGACGACATCGCCGAAGGCACGAGCTACTACCTGCAGGAGGTGCTGACCGTCAAACGCTTCCTCGAAGCGGCACAGGATTCCGCCCCCTGCCTGTTCGCCCTCGACGAACTGTTCAAGGGGACGAACACGACCGAACGCATCGCCGCCGGGAAAGCCGTCCTCTCGCACCTCAACCGCGGCCCGCACATCGTGCTGGTATCGACGCACGACATCGAGCTGGCGGAGTTGCTCGACAGCGACGGCTACGAACTGCACCACTTCCGCGAAGAGGTGGTCGACGGGCAGCTGGTCTTCGACTACCAGCTGCACACGGGGCCGCTGACGACCCGCAACGCAATCCGCATCCTGGAACTGTACGACTATCCGCCCGAACTGATCGCCGAAGCCTATGCGGTGCAGGAACGGCTGCTGAAAAAACCGGAATGACGGCCAAACCACGGGCAGGAGCGCCGGCCTCGGAGGGTCGGCGCTCCTGCTTCAGATTTTCGGTTTCTGGAGCATCCGGATAACCAGCGACGCCCCGTAGATCAGCATTCCGTACATGATCGTAATGAACGAAACCTTGAATCCGCCGAGCAGCAGCGTCGGCGAAATATCGCCCGCCTGCTGAATGACGTCAAAGGCATGGTACATGCTTAGAATCTGAAGGAAGATCCCGCTCACCAAAGCCAGCAACCCGATCTCCTTCACCCATGCCGGGGCTTTCCATGCAGCGAACAGCATACAAATCAACTCGGCGGTCAGCAAAGACATCTGGTAAGAACCGCCTTCGAAAAACAACTGGTACATACGATAAAATTTTAAACGGACACGGGACTATTCCCTGCAACAAAGATAGTCCATCCGGCCCCGAACCGGCAAAAAAACGGACAGGCGAAACCCGTCGTTGCGCGGTCGAATCCCGCCGTCCGCCCCACGGGAGCATTTTTCCGGGCTCCGGGACGACGGACATGCGGTTTATTTACCTATATTTGTTGAAACGGATCGTCGCATGAAACATTTCCTCCCCGTCGCATGGTGGCTCGCGGCCACGGTCGTCATCGCACTGGTACTGGTCAGCCTGGGCTATCCCTTCACGGATGCCCTGCTGCTGGGCGCGATGTTCCTGCCGGGGATGCTCGCCGCCCGTTATTTCGTGCCGCAGCTCTCGTTCCGGAATCCCCGACAGGGGATTTTCGACGCCGTATACCTCGCTCTGGGCATCCTCTGCATCGAATACCTCGCGTTGATGCTGGCCGGGCGTTACATCCTCGGCGCAGGGGTCGGCCAGATGCCGGGGCTGCTGCTCAACCCTGTGTTCCTGCTGCTGATACCGGGCGCTTTCGTCGCCCCCGAGATCATGCTCGAAAACTACCTCACGGCCCGCTGCCCCTACGACAAAACGATCAGTTTCGTATCCGAGCGGCGGAAAATCACGCTCGACCCTGCGGAGATACTCTACGTCGAATCGAACGACAGCGAAGTCTGGCTGCACACCGCATCGGGCGAGGCCTACCGTACAAAGACGCGCATCTCGCAATGGGAATCGCAGCTCGACCGGCGCTTCCTGCGCATCCACCGCTCCTATATCGTCAACACGGCACACGTCGGCGAATACCACCCCTCGCGGGTCAACGTCGGCGGACAGGAAATCGAAATTTCCCGCAAATACAAGGACACCGCACGGCTGCGGTTCGAGTCCCCTGCGGGCGAATAACGCCCCGCAACCCGCAAACGGGAATTATTGCCAACACATCCGGCAATGCGGCCATTTCCCCGACGGCATAAAACCCCGATATTTGCATTACGGGAACAATGAGCCGGAGAAGGCCACATGCCACCGGGAAACTTAAAACAGGGAAAGTTATGAAACAATATGATGCCGTCATCATCGGCTTCGGCAAAGCGGGTAAGACCCTCGCCGCCGAACTGGCCGCACACGATTGGAGCGTCGCGATGGTCGAACGCTCGGACAAAATGTACGGGGGAACCTGTATCAACATCGGCTGCATACCGACCAAAGCCCTGATCCACAGCGCCGGGCTCGCAGCCGCAGGGCATCCGCTTACCTTCGGGCAGCGGCGGGATTATTACAGGGAGTCCGTCGCCTCGAAAACGGCGCTGGTCGAGCTGTTGCGGGACAAGAATTACCATAAACTGGCCGACAACGCCCGCATCGACGTCTACACGGGCGAAGGCAGTTTCGCCTCACCGGAAGCCGTCGCCGTGAAAACCGCCCGGGGGACACAGCAGATCGGCGGCAAATACATCGTCATCAACACCGGCGCCGAGACGGTAATCCCGCCCATCGAAGGCATCGCACAGAGCAGGCGGGTCTATACCAGCACCTCGATCATGGAGCTCGAAGAGCTGCCGCAGCACCTGGTAATCGTGGGCGGCGGATACATCGGGCTGGAATTCGCCTCGATGTACGCCTCATTCGGATCGAAAGTCACCGTGCTCGAAGGGTTCGCGGAGCTGATCCCGCGCGAAGACCGCGACATTGCGGCCGCCGTGCGGGAGGCGCTGGAAAAAAAGGGCATCGAATTCCGCATGGGCGCACGGGTCGAATCGGTGAGCGACACCGCCGAGGGCGTCACGGTCGCCGTCGCCGACACGCAGACGGGCAGAAAATACGAAATCGTCGGGGACGCCGTGCTGCTCGCCACGGGACGCCGCCCCGCCACCGCAGGGCTGAACCTCGCGGCCGCCGGAATCGAAACCGACGACCGGGGTGCCGTCAGGGTCGACGCACACCTGCGCACGACGGCTCCCCATGTCTTCGCCGCAGGCGATGTGACGGGCGGGCTGCAATTCACCTATGTTTCGCTGGACGACTTCCGGATCATACGCAACGTGCTGCTGGGCGACGGAGCCCGTACCACGACCAACCGGGGCCCCGTCCCCTATTCGGTCTTCATCGAACCGACGCTCTCGCACGTGGGCATGCACGAGGAGGAGGCACGCAAGGCAGGGCGCGACATCCGCGTCAACAGGATCGCCGTCGCGGCATTCCCGCGTTCTCGGATACTGGGTTCGACGGAGGGTGTGCTCAAAGCCGTCATCGACGCCAAGACCGACGAGATACTGGGGTGCACGCTCTTCGGAGCCGAATCGGGCGAAGTCATCAACACCGTCGCCACAGCCATGAAGCACGGCGTCACGGCACACGACCTGAGCAATTCGATCTACACCCATCCGAGCATGAGCGAATCGCTCAACGACCTGTTCGCCTGACGGGAACCGGGATGGGGCTCCGCCGGGCATCGCCGGGAAAGTATCCGGGGAAGGGTCAGGGGAAGGTCAGGGGAAGGCTCCGAAGAGAAAGCCACGGGGAGGGCGGGGAAACACACCGGTTACGCCGGCCAGAAAAGACAGCCGGAACGCCCCGGCGTCACCGCAACCCTATGATCGCCGCCGCGCTACTTTCCCATCGCCGCCGCCACGCAGCGGATCGTCGGGAAAGCATCCCGCAGGTTGCGGGCGACCTCCGCGGGCGTACACCACGCCGCCCGCTCGATCCCCTCTTCGAACTGGGGCACAAGCCGGTCACAGGATGCCGTGTGAAGCTCGTACCAGTGGGTGCGTTTCAGCTCCCAGCGTTCGGTCTTGGGGAAATAATAGGCATGCAGCGTATCGCACAGGGGTCGCACCACCCCGGCGCGGACACCCGTCTCCTCCTCGATCTCGCGGGCCGCACACTCCTCGATCCGCTCGCCGCATTCGAGGTGCCCCTTGGGTAAGTCCCAGCGGCCGTTGCGGCGGATCATCAGCCATTGGCCGCAATCGTTGACCACCACGCCGCCCGCCGCCTCTATAAGCGCGAACTCCGCGGCAAAGGCCCCGAACGCCGCCCCGGGATCGGGCGTGACGACAGCCGCCTTGTTGTACGATTCGAGAATTTTCGTTACCTTCGCTCGTGATATGCCGCCGTCCGGTGCGGGCGTCACGGCATACCAGTCCTCGCCAGGGGTCTTCGCAGTGAAAACCACGGCTTTATCTGCAAAATATACGGTATAGTCCATGCTGGCTCGATTTGAACGCGAAAATACGAATAATATAGAAGAAACCCCGACCAAAATGAAAAAATTACTCCTTTTTATGGCTATTGCAGCTGTGGGACTGGGCGCATGCGACGACAGGCGCCCGCAACCACTTACGATCGACAACGCCCTGACGGCCGACGAAATCGCCGCAGGCAGGCTCACCCCCGAGGTGATGTGGAAAATGAGCCGTGCAGGCTCCTCGTCGCTCTCACCCGACGGCAAGACGCTCCTCTATGCGCAGACCGACTACAACATGGCCCAGAACCGCGGCGTGACGACCCTCTGGGTGCAGGATATGGCATCGGGCGCCGTAACGCGGCTCACCGACACGGCCTCGAACAACGCCGCCCCCGAGTGGAGCTCCGACGGGCGGAAAATCTATTTCCTGTCGGATCGCAGCGGCTCGATGCAGGTATGGCGGATGAACGCCGCTGGCGGCGACGCGACCCAGATAACGGGCAGCGGCGGGGGCGAGGGTGTCCCCGACGTCGAAGGATTCGGTGTCAGCCCCGATGAAAAACACATCTGGTGGGTACAGGCCGTGCAGACGGCGCGGCGCAAATCGTCGGACGTATACGAGGACATGGACAAGTCGAAGGCCCGCATCTACGACGACCTGATGGCCCGCCACTGGGACTACTGGGACGAAGGCTCCTACCGTCATATCTTCATCGGCGAACTGGGCAAGGGCCTCGTGACGGGAGGCACGGACATCATGCCCGATGCACAGTGGGACGCCCCGCTGGCGCCCTATTTCGACATGGCCGAAATCGCCTGGAACAACGCAGGCACGATGCTGGCCTATACCTGTAAGCCGCTCACCGGCACCGAATACGCCGTTTCGACCGACTCGGACATCTTCGTCTATGTGCTCGAAAGCGGCGTGACGCAGAACATCTGCAAGCCGGTCAATGTCAATACCGGAGAGCCCGTCGCAAGCGACAAGGCCGTCATGGCCGGTTACGACAAATACCCCGTATGGTCGCCCGACGATACGAAAATCGCCTTCCTTTCACAGCGCCGCGCAGGCAACGAGTCGGACAAGGCACGCCTGTTCCTCTACGACTGCCGGACGGGCGACATGCAGGATCTGACGGAAGATTTCGACTACAACGCCATGAACGTCGTCTGGGAGGACAACGACACGATCTGGTTCATCGCACCGATCGAGGCGACGCACCAGCTCTGCCGCATCTCACCCTCGGTAGGCGAGGTCGAGGTGGTAACCCGCGGCGACCACGACATCAACGCCTTCTCGATGGCCGGCGATAGGATCGTCGCCGAAATGTGCACGATCTCGATGGCCACCGAGTTCTTCGGCGTCGACCCCGCCGACGGCACGCTGACGCAGCTTTCGGCCATCAACAAACCGGTTTACGACAACATCAGGATGGGCGAGGTGCAGAAACGCTGGGTGAAGACCACCGACGGCAAGCAGATGCTGACGTGGGTGATCCTGCCGCCCGATTTCGACCCGGCCAAGAAGTACCCCACCCTGCTTTACTGCCAGGGCGGCCCGCAAAGCGTCGTGTCGCAGTTCTGGAGCTACCGCTGGAATTTCCAGCTGATGGCCGCACAGGGCTACGTCGTCGTGGCGCCCAACCGCCGCGGCCTGCCCTCGTTCGGGCAGGAGTGGCTCGACCAGATATCGGGCGACTACGCAGGGCAGAACATCCGCGACTACCTCTCGGCCATCGACGACGTGGCCGGGGAGCCGTGGGCCGACGAAACCCGCATGGGCTGCGTCGGGGCATCGTACGGCGGCTACTCGGTATTCTTCCTGGCCGGCTGCCACGAAAAGCGTTTCAAGGCGTTCATCGCCCACTGCGGCATCTTCAACTTCGAGTCGATGTACGGCCAGACCGAAGAACTGTTCTTCATCAACAACGACTACGGAGGCCCCTATTGGGATCGGTCGAACCAGGTCGCACAGCGCTCCTACGCCAATTCGCCGCACAAATTCGTCGACAAATGGGATACGCCGATCCTGATCTTCACGGGTGAATACGATTTCCGGATCCCCTACACGCAGTCGCTCGAAGCCTTCACGGCCGCCCGCGTGCGCGGCATCCCGGCGCGGCTGGTGGAATTCGAAAACGAGGCGCACCAGGTCTTCAGGCCCCAGAACTCGCTCGTCTGGAACCGCGAATTCTTCGGCTGGCTTGACAAATACGTGAAATAACGGGCGGGGGCGTCCCCGCATCGCAAGGCCATCCGGATTTCCCGGATGGCCTTTTTTGTCCACCATGCATCCTTTTACGTTCTTTATCTCATCATTTCAGCCCGATCACTATCCCTCAAATCGGCTGGTTCATTGGAAAAATCCACCGGTTCGTTGAATTTATTTTCATCTGCCTTCGCATAGTCCTATTTTTGTTCTCGACGCTAAAAAACATTTGACTATGAAGACAGTAACCACCAATCGGGAGGGGAGACCACGCTATGTCGCACCCCTGCTCGAACAGATCGACGTGCAAACCGAGAAGGGGTTTGCCGCATCAGATTACCCCGGAACCGGGGGAGTAGGTCCCATGGGCAGCTACGATGACTATTACGACAACGAATAAACAGCAGCTGCCATGAAAAGATTTTACATTTCCATTCCGCTTCTCCTTGCAGCTGTCCTCGGCGCAGCATGCAGCAATTTCGACGAAGCGACCCCCAAGCCGGGTGCAAACGAGGCCGTCGTCGGGCTCCGCGCCGACATCGCCCCCCGCCAGCAGACCCGCGCCGAGATCGACGTAGACTTCGAAAACGGGCTTTCGGGCTCGTGGAACGAGGTGGACATCCTCGGGGTCATCCACAAGGCGCCCGGCAGCCAGGACTTCTCCGCCCTCGGGCAGTTCGCCTTCGACCCGGAATCCCGCACGTTCAAAGGCACGCTGCCCTCCCAAACCGGCGAATGGCACTACCGCGCATTCTACCCGCACAACGGTACGGCGAGCGTCTCCGGATCGAAGACCACGGTGACCGTTCCGTTCAGCGCGCTCCGTACGCAGGAGGGTAACAGGTACAACAGCGAATACGACCTGCTGGCGGCCGATGCGATCCTGTACCCGAACGCCGCCCCGGGCATGACACCCCAGGGCGAAGCCCTCAGATTCAACCTCAACCGTTTCACGACGATCCTCGCACTGCGCATGCAGGGCGGCGCAGCGTCGGAAAAGGTGGCTTCGGTTATGCTGACGGCTGAAAAACCGATCGCTTCCGAGCAGCTGACCTTCGAACTCCCGACGAGCGCATACGACATCGCCGCGGTCAATCCCACGCTGGTCGCCGAGGGCCCGTCGCCCGCCGGCGGCACCGTGTCGATCGACTCGGAGCGCATCACCGTCACCTACAAGGACGGCACGGCACCCTCGGCCGATCTGAGCGAGACGTTCTTCAACGTGCTGCCCGACGAGAACTACGGGGAACTGGTCTTCACCGTCTGCACCGACAAGGGCAACACCGCGAGCGTGACGGTAAACCGTACCACGCCGATGGTCGCCAACTGGGTCTACACCAAAATAGCGACGGGAACCTTCGCCAAAGCCACGCCCCCGACCATCGAGTGGCTCGGACACGACCTCTCGCAGCGTTACGAACTGGCAGACACGGGCAACGAGGCCGATATCGAGGTCAGTGTCCCGGGCGGCATCCGTAAAATGGAGGTGGAAATCATCGCCCCGGTGCTGACCGAAAGCGGATTGCTGGAGCTGGCCGGACTTGCCCCCACGATGGAGCTGACCGCCCCGGCGACCGAGAATATGGCCGAGATGCTCACTCAACTCGGATTCCCGACCCCTTCGCAGCTGCTCGACCAGCAGTACGCATTCTTCCAGATCGGAGGGCTGATCGACCTGCTGGCCATGGTCTGCGCCGAGGTGACGGAAACCTCACACTCCGACTTCAGGTTCACCGTCACGGACAACGCAGGGCAGCAGACCACGGTCACCCTGCAATACGCCAAGACCATCGCCTCGGCGATCACCCCGGGCGCGGCCTACAACGACGACGCGAACTTCTGGACGAACACCGCGACGCTCGCGTGTGTGGTCGCCCCGGAAGACTTCCAGCACACGACGGTCGAATACAAACGTACCGACGGCACCTGGCAGGCAGCCGTCAAGGGGACGCAGAATGCCAAAGACGGGACTTTCACAGCCACGATCAGCAGCGCCTACAACGCCGACAACACGATGATAAGCGAAACCGGCATCCGCCCCGGGCACCGATACGAATACCGGCTCGTCATCGACGGCACGACGAAGGCTTCCGGCACGATCGACCTCACCGCCGAGAAAGGCGACCCCATCCAAAACGGCGGCATGGAGGACTGGAGTACGACGACCCTGGGCAGCAACAAAAACATCGTATATCCGAATGCGAGCGGCAACAGCTTCTGGACATCGGGCAACAACGGACAGACCACGGGCCTATGCACCAAGAACGAAAACATCTGGATCGGGAATACCAGCGGTTCCTACTGTGCATACCTGAAGCCGAACCTGACCTCGATCGGGTCGATCAAGATCTTCGCTGCCGGCAACCTGTTCACCGGCTCCTTCGACTATACGGTTTCCATATTCGGATGGAGCGGCGGAACGGCCAGCTTCGGTTCGCCCTACGCATGGACTGCACGTCCCACGGCGCTACGGGTCAAAGCCAGGGCGACGGTCGGCAACATTCAGACCCTGGGGGCGAAGAAGGACGAGCTGTCCACCTCGGACATCTCCCCCGCACGCATCTTCGTATGTATCTGCGACAGGGACACCCGAATCGACAACGTATCCCAGACCAAGGCGCTTAGCGGGGAATACAACATCAGCGGGACGTTCGAACCCTCGGACACCGGCATCGGCATCCTGGCGTACGGCGACCACAAATTCACGGCCTCGACCGACGGTTGGCAGACCATAACCATCCCGATCGTCTACAACGACCGCGACGCGACGCCCATCCCATCGAAGGCTTACAACATCATGATTTCGTGCTCCTCGGACTGCTACGGGGCATTCTTCTGCGGCAGCCAAAGCAACGAACTGTACGTCGACGACTTCGAGTGGATATACTAAAACCCCGGCAATAACAAACCCCGGCGGCACCACGGCCTCCCTTTCGAAACCTCCCTGCACCTGCGGGGAGGTTTTTTGTCGTATCGGGCGATATGACAACAAGTTATGGGGCTCCTGCGCCCTTCCCGGCGGATCGGCACACATACGCGAGGACGGGAAATAGTGAAACAGCGGGCGTTTATGATGAAATTGCCCGGGTTCGTTGAATTTATTTTCATTTGCGGCTGCGCAAACCTACTTTTGTTATGTCACTTTAAACTTTTGCATATCATGGGAATTGAATTAGCCAAACGAGGGGGGGGGAAATACTCCGTCCCTACCATCGAAGTAATCGAGATCACGACTGAAAAGGGATTTGCCACATCACCGGTAGGCGGGAGTGTTCTTCCGATGTCCTATGACGACAGTTACATGGACGAATCCGACGAAGCCTAACACCTCAGCGCCATGAAAAAATCCCTCAAACTCCTCTTCTGTGCAACGGCCCTCGCATCGCTGGCCGGCTGCAACAAGTTCGACGAAGCGGACACCGCCCCGGACTCCGGCAACGGTTCGCTTATTAAAGTCTATGCCAAGGTCGCCGAAAACGACGGCACCCGCGCCAACATCCATGTCGGCGAAAGTGCCTTCACGGCCGAATGGGAAGCCGGCGACGCCCTGGGCATCCTGCCTGTCAAAACCGGCGGCACGGCACCGGCCTCGGCTGCCAAATTCGACTACAACACAACCTCGGCCGCATTCGAAGGTTCGCTCAACGATTTCGCAGCGGGCGGCGGCAATTACTATGCCTTCTTCCCCCACGCGCAGGTCACCGGCACCACGGCCAAACTCCCGTTCGGGAACCTGCGTACGCAGGCGGGCAACGATTTCAACAGCGCCTACGACGCGCTGGTCGCCACCCCCAGGGCATACACCGCTGACGACGAGGCGGGCAAGGCCGACGGCAAAGACGTCACCTTCACGCTGCACCGCCTCACGTCGATCCTCAATTTCTCCATCGCCACGCCGGCCGACAAGGTGAAATACCTGCTGCTGACCGCCGGCGGGGAAACCCAGAAGCTTTCGGCTTCGAGCCTCGATTTCGGCCTCGAAAACGGGGGTGCCGAGACAGTTGCCAGCCTCAGCACAACCGACCAGTCGAACGTCATCGCACTGCAATATACGCCCGATGCGGCGGGCGGCGACCACGTCGAAGCCTTCTTCAACGTCCCGGCCGACCTCTACCCCACGCTGACGCTCGACGTAATCGACTCCGACAACCAGATGGCCACGGTCACGGTCAACCGCACCGAAGCCTTCAAAGCCGGAACGCTCTATAAGAAAGCGGTCGACGCCCCGCAGTTCGCCCCCATCGCCGCTCCGTCGCTCGTATGGCCTGGGGAAGACGGGAAAACAATCGACCAAGTGCATGACCTAACTACCGATGAAAGCGGGAGCCTTAATTATTCTGCGGCCGTCGACATCGTGGTTCCGGGCGGTATCGCCGGACTGAAAGTCGACATCGAATCACCGGCCCTGAATGCGATAGGTATTACGACACTGAATATTTTCAACGAAACAGAAATCCCCGGCTTAGGTATTTCATACGAAATGCTGGGATTGAGTTGCGGAGCGCAAGTCCAATATCAAAAAGCTTGCGTATTCAATATCACAAACCTCGTTCCGATGATTCTCGTACTCGAGCAGATGGTCGGAGCCAGCAATGTTTACTGTCAACATACATTTAACGTCACGGTCACCGACCTTGCCGGCCAATCCACGACCCAACCGTTGGTTTTCGACGCATCACCCAAGGTCGCTTTGACATCTGCTGACTTGTGGGCCAACACGGCAACACTCGCTCTAAATAGCATTCCCTCAGAGGCAACTTCTGTCAGTGTACAATACAAAAAATCGACAGAAACGACTTGGCAGGATGCAGAGGTCAGCAGCGATAAAAAAACCGCAAGCATCAAGCCTGAATGGGAAGATAAAACGGCTGCCGATTGGACTACACCCAATACAGTACTGGCTTATTCGCGGATTAAAGCAGGCACCGGTATCTTTGCCGACAATACCTACGACTATAAACTTTCCGTAGACGAAACAGAATATACCGGACAGTTTACGACCGATCCCGGGGACATTATCCCGAATGGGGATATGGAAGACAGTACGCTCCCCTGCTTTACCCAGGACGGAAGCGCATCGACAACTTTCTGGGGCAGCGGCAACAACAGTTATGCAAAATCATTGTGCAGTCCGGCAACATTCAACGGAATGGGAGGAAGGCAATGTGCAAAATTAGCAGCAACGATGGCCGGGGTTAGTTTCTATAAACTTTTGGCTGCAGGAAACTTATTTACAGGAACCTTCAGTAAACCACTCTTTACTGGCTTCGTTAACTTCGGTCAAGGGAAAGAAGACTTTACATTTACAGCGCGCCCGACAGCATTGAAAGTAAAATACCATGCAAAAGTCGGGATAGTCGATCAAAATTCTCATAAGGGGCCCCTCGAAAAAAATGCGAATGTTCAGGATAAGGCAAGAATCTTCGTATGTATCGTCGATTGGGATCAAAGACACGAAGTTACATCCGGAACATCAGATCCTACTGGCATTTGGGATCCTGAAACTACCACTAATCCCGGGGAAGGTGCAATTATCGGATACGGATCATTATTCATAGATCAAACGACCGCAGGCGACAGCATGGTCGAAACGGAATTGAAAATCAACTACTATGATAAAGAAACAAAACCGAGCAAAAACTATCAGTTGATTATTTCGTGTGCAACAAGCGCCTACGGCGATTATATGAACGGCTGCTCGACCAACGAGATGTACGTCGACGATTTCGAATGGGTATACTAACCCACCGGAAATATCCGGAAGGCCAGAGGCCTTTATCCCCGACCTCCCTGCGATTGCAGGGAGGTTTTTTCTTGCGCGGGGTATTGCCACGGCGGCCGCCGTGCAGCACGGACGGTCGGCACACAGTCCGCGGGCGGGTGCATCCTGTGCCGAAAAAGACAAAAAAAAGGTTCGAACAGGTTCACCGGACAGGGTGTTCGTGATGAAAAACCGGACATTCGTTGAATTTATTTCCAAGATACGCGCCGCATGTCTATTTTTGCACATTGCCAATAAAAAACTCATACCCATGCGCATAAAATTCCGGACATCCCGACCCATGCAAACGCCTCGGGATATTTCATACACCGGTAATCCGACCGGCGGCACAACGGCATATCCCGCCGTACTCCCGGCAGCGCACGAGGCAACCGAGAATTCCGATAACATCTTTTACCGAACGATCCGGACTGTTATGAAAAAACAACTTATATATCTATTGGCATCGGCGGGCCTGCTGGCCGCCGGATGCTCCACGGAAAACGCCCCGGAAACGACGGGGTACGGCACCCTGTCCGTTAGCTGCACGGCCGACACGTCGATCGATACGGCTTCGGCCGAGGCTTCAGGCACGCCCGAAGCGCCCGCAGCCGGGGCTTTCTCGCTCACGGTAACGGGCGAAACGGGCACGCAGAAATGGGATACGCTCACCGAGTTCGAGCAGAGCGAAACCGTCTTCCGGATAGGCAGCTACACCGTCGCGATCGCCCACGGCAACCCCGATGCGGAAGGAGCCGGCAAACCTTACTATTATGCCGAACAAAAGATCGAAGTGCTGCCCCGGCGCACGGTAAATGCAGATCTGACCGCCACGGTGGCCAATTCGCAGGTGGTAATCCGCGCCACGGAGCAGTTCCTCGCCTATTTCCACGATGCCAGGTTCACCGTGACGACGGCCTCGGGCAATGAATTCGCCTTCACGCCCGGCAGCGATCCTGCCGACGAACCGGTATTCGTCAAGGGCGGCACGCGGCTCACGGTGACCGGCACGGCACGCCGCCAGAGCCCGACGGGCACGGGGGAAGGCCCCGAGGTGACTTTCTCCGCCCAGACGCTCGACGCCACGACGCCGCGCACCTGCCACATCATCACCTACGATGCCAAAAACGCGGGCAGCGCCACGCTGACCATCACACTCGGCGAGGATTACACCGATACCCGGCCGATCGACTGCGAGGTCAACGAGGGAGCCATCGACGATACCGAAAAGAAATAAAAACAGGGAAAGATATGAAAACATTTACCAAATTTCTTACGATGTTAGCGGTTGCGGCACTCTTCGCGACCGGCTGTGTAAACGAAGAGCCCCCGTACAAGGAGGATCCGAACCCCGAGCCCGCCGGGATGACCGGCTATCTGTCGATCGGCAACCTCTCAATGACGGTCGTCTACGACGAAACCGAAATCCGTCCCGACGACACGTCGGACGAGACGCAGGCCGCACGCACCGCATCCGGGACGCGCGCTACGGCTCCCGACGTGGACAGCTTTATCGTGGAGATCCTCGACGCCGACAACGCGCAGGTACTCGAAATGACCTATGCCGAGCTGAAGGAGCAGCTCAAGACGCCGATGGAACTGAAGGTGGGCGCCTACCGCATGGAAGTCCGCTCGGAAGATACGATGCCCAGCGTGGACTGGGAACACCCCGTCTACGGTGCGACGAGCGACTTTACGATCACCAAGGCACAGACGACCTCGCCCGAAGAGGTGGTCTGCACCCTGCAGAACATCAAGGTCTCGGTGGAATATTCGCCCGAGCTGGCCGATATGCTGGCCGACACCAGCAAGGCCACCGTATCGCTGGGCGACACCAGCCTGGATTTCCTCAAAACCGAAACCCGGGCGGCCTATTTCAAACCGCAGGCACTGGAAAACACCCTGGACTTCGTATTCGACGGCACTTTCGCCGACACCGATGTCCCCGCTAAATTCAGCAAGCAGATCACCGGGGTCAAGGCCGGGCAATGGCGCAAGGTTTCGGTCGTAATCGGCTACGCCGACAAGGGCAACATCCTCTTCTCGGTCAAAGTCGACAACAGCATCCTCCAGGACAACAAGTTCGTCGTCGACGGTACGGAAAACCTCGGGGAAGAGCTCCTCGAAGACCCCAACGCCCCGGCACTCACCTGGCCCGGGCACGACATGACGCAGCCCTTCACGCTGACCGACGCCATGTTCGACGCGGAGGGGAACTGCATCGAGCCGTTCGCATTCGACCTCTCCTCACCCAACGGCATCGAATCGCTGCAAGTGACCGTCGGCTCCACCAACAGCCAGTTCCTGGCGTCGATGTCCGCCATCCAGTTGCCCGAAACATTCGACCTCTGCACCCTCGACGCATCTTCGGCGGCAGGGATTATCCTCAAGGGCTTCGGCTACCCCGTAGGCAGCGAGCTCAAAGGACAGACGGCCAAGAGTTTCAACATCGCAGGGCAGATCAGGGCGCTCTATGAATTCGACGGTACGCACACCTTCGCCTTCACGATGACCGATGCAAAAGGCGTCTCGTCCGAAGCCGTACTGACGCTCGCAGTCGATAAAAGCTCGGGACAGACGGGCCCCCGGATCACGTGGCGCGGCTACGACATCGACCAGCAATACGAAGTGCAGAAGGACATGGTGATCGACATCGACATCGAGGCCGACAAAGGCATCAAGTCGTTCTTCGTGACGATCGACTCCGAAACGCTGAGGCCGCTGCTGCCGGTGATCAACCTGCCGGAGAAATTCGACATCTGCGACATCCCCGACGAACTGGTCGAAGTCCTGCACGGCGAATTCGGGTTCCCGATCAACGAGCAGGTAAAGAACCAGACGTCGGTGACCTTCTCGATCACCAAATTCGTCGAGATACTGCTGGAAATCCCGGGCGAGCATAATTTCGTCCTCGACGTGACGGACAACGATAATGTACTGACACACAAGACTGTCAAACTCATCGTCCACTAAAGCCGACCGATAATGAAACGATATATCTCATATTTTGCCGTACTGCTCGCGGTGCTCCTCGGCGCGGCCTGCTCGAAAGACGACTCCGCCGCGGGCAGCGACAATCGCACGGGCGTCATGGCGATGACGGTCTCGACCCGGCAGACAGCCGACACCGGCGAATACGACCCGTTGCAGCACCAGACCGTCTACATCTACAACGACGAGGGCGGCCTGCTGCGCAAATACACCTCGAAAGAGGCCTGTCCCGAACGGCTGGAACTGTTGGCCGGCACTTATCGCGTAGCGGTCGAAGCCGGAGAGGAAGCCCCCGCCGATTTCACGAAACGGTTATACAAGGGCGAAGAGAAGTTCACCGTCAAACCCGGCGAAACCACAAACGTTGCGGTCGTCTGCCAGATCGTGAACACCGTAGTAGAGGTGAAATTCGACGATACGATCGCCGAGAACCTCGCCCCCGGCTATTCCGTATGGATCGCCGGCGGGGAAAAGGTCGACGAGGAAGCCGCCGAAGCGGGCAGCGTCCCGGCGCTCAGGTTCACGGCCGAGGGGACGGGTTACTACACCCTGCCCGCAGACATGACGTCGCTGGCCTGGCTCTTCCGCGGAACGCATGTCGAGGGTAAGAACGTGGAAATGGAAGATTACATCCCCAATGTCAAAGCCGGCGGCAAGTATACCCTCACGTTCAAATATTCGCCCGACCTGCCCGGTTTTATCGACTGCGTGCTGATCAGCGTCGACCCCGATACCGACGACAAGGACGACGAAATTATCTTCAGCCCCGATCCGGCCGTCATCAGCGAAGGGTTCGACATCACCGAAATCCAGAAGTACCGATCCGGAGAGAAGAAATACCGGATCATGGCCTTCTCGGAACTGACCCGGTTCACGGTTTCGGTAGGCGACAAGAGCTACGACGCGCTCAACGGCACGACCGAGGGCATCTCCCTCGAACCGGTCGACAAATACAACGTCCGGCTGACGCTCTCCGATGCGTTCTTCGCTTCGTGCCAGGCCGGCGACCAGAAAGTGACGCTCCGCATCGAGGACGCCAACGGCGGTTCCTCGGAGGTCGCTACGACCTACCGCCTGGAGGGACTGGTTCCCGTAACGGCGGACGACTACGACCTGTGGGCCAATACGGTCACGCTGCGCGTGGTTTCGTTCACGCCCGGCACCACCGTGCAATTCGGCCTGCGCAGCAGCGGCGGCGAATGGCAGCCGATGGCCGGGACGTCGCAGGGCGACGATTTCATCACGGCGACCTATGCGCCCCAGTGGGTTCCGCAAACCGTTAAAGAGCAAACCGTATATACGCAGGCCGCCGGCACGGGAATCATCGCGACACACAGCTACGACTTCAGAGCCATTATCAACGGCACGGAAACTACCGGAACATTTACGGCCGGAGAGGTACAGCCAATCCCCAACGGCGACATGTCGGGCTGGAGCATGACCGGAGGCTTCGCTTTTCCCAACGCCGCGGGAGAATCGTTCTGGAGCAGCGGCAACAATACCATGACAAAAACGCTCTGCACCTCTACCGACGTGAAATTCGGGAAGTCTGCACCGGCTGCAAAACTAACCAGCACCAATATGCTGGTATTGGCCGCAGGCAACCTGTTCACAGGAGAATTCGCCTATAAAAGTTTCACAGGCACCGTCCAGTTCGGACAAACATACGCATTTACGGCACGTCCTTCGGCAATGAAGGTAAAATACCATGCCCACGTCGGCACGGTCGACAAAGTACGCACCTCGGGCGATATTTGTCCCTATATCAAAAAGGGCGATCCGGACATGGCTCGTATTTTCGTCGCGATCGTCGACTGGAACGCCCCGCATGAGGTCGTATCCGGCATGACGACCACCAAAGGTGCATGGGATCCGGAAAAAGGCATCGACAACGTATCGGAAGGCAAAATCCTGGGATACGGATCGCTCTGGATCACGCAATCGACGGAGGGCGAGGATATGCAGGACGCCGAATTAGACATCGTATGGTACGACCACGAGACGCGCCCTGCCGAAGGGAAGTATTCGCTCGTGATCTCATGTGCCTGCAACGCTTACGGCGATTATTTCACCGGTTGCTCGAAAAACGTGATGTACGTCGACGATTTCGAATGGGTATATTAACGATTAAACGTAAACGCACGACAATGCGCAAGATAACCACCAGTACGCTCCTGGCACTCCTGCTCCTGGCAGGCACGGCGCCGGAGAGCCGTGCACAACAGACGAACGCCGCAGCGTCCCTCGCCCCGCAGGCCGACAGCACGAGCTGCATGCAGCACGAGGAACGTCCTCAGACCGTCAACGAAATGCGGCGCCAACGCGGCCTTACAGACAAACACAACCTCTTTGTCCCGCGCGGGCAATGGATCTTCGGAGGGACGGCCTCCTACTCGACCCACTCGAACGATACGTACAGGTTCCTGGTCGTCGAGGGCATCGAATCGAAGGGCTACACGTTCAAGGTCAGCCCGATGATCGCCTATGCCTTCCGCGACAACATGGCGCTCGGAGGCCGTTTCATCTATTCGCGCTCGCTGCTCAAACTGGACAAGGCCGACCTCAACCTGGGCGGCGAGGATTCCGACCTGAATTTCGAGCTGAACGACTGCTATTCGCTGCAACAGAGCTATTCGGTGGCCATGATCTGGCGCCAGTACATCCCGCTGGGCCGCAACAAGCGTTTCGCACTCTTCAACGAGATGCAGCTCTCGGGCGGCGGTACGCAGGCACGCTTTGCCAAGGACTCCCCGGTGAAGGGCACCTACCAGACGGGCTATACCTTCTCGCTGGGCATCTCGCCGGGTATCATCGCCTTCGCCACGAACAACATGGCCGTCGAGGTCAACGTCGGCGTGATGGGCATCAGTTACAGCCACACCAAGCAGGTACACAACCAGGTGACGGTCGGCAAGCGCAACGCCAGCATGATGAACTTCAAAGTCAATATCTTCTCGATAGGGCTCGGCATGGCATTCTATCTCTAAACACGGCACGCACATGAAACGAATCATACTTTCCATTTTATCGGTATTCATCACGCTCGGCGCCGCAGCGGAGACGGGACAAGCCCTCCCCGCAGTGCAGCGGGCCGCTACGGCCGCAGTCGAAGAAACCCCCTCCGGCAAAGAGGGCAGCGTGCCCCCGGAAACTTCGGACACCCCCGGAACGGGCACCGAAGCCACGGCGGAAACAACTTCGGGACTCGCCGCAGAAACGGGCACCGCAGCCACGACGGAAACAACTTCGGGACTCGCCGCAGAAACGGACACTGCAACCGCAGCGGGCACCCTCGGCACCCTCGGCGCCCCGGCGGCACCCTCGGCGCCGATGCCCGCAGCCATGCCGGCCGAAAAGCACAAGCGTCCCCAGGTGGAGCGTTTCCTGCCCACGCGCCGCCGCATCGACCGCGAGATCAACAAACTCAAATTCGCCTACAAGGGCGAAGTGATGATGGGTCTTACGGCCTCCTACGGTACGGTTTCGAGCGACGACACCGACCTCATGCTGATCTTCGACAACATCGATGCGGATGCCACGATCGCAACGGTAAAACCCTTCGTCGGTTATTTCTACCGCGATAACAACTGTATCGGCATCCGTTTCGGATACAGCCACATGGGCGGCACGCTCGACAACACCTATTTCGATGCGGGCGAGGGCAACGACCTCTCGGGGCAGCTCCCCTACGTCGATCTTTCGAGCGATGAATACTCATTCGGCATTTTCCACCGTTCTTATGCGGGGCTCGACCCCAAAGGACGCTTCGGGCTCTTCGCCGAGTTCGAGCTGGCGCTCTCGACGGGACATTCGAGCTTCGCATACGACCCGGATCATAACGAAGGAGGCGCACCCAACCGCACCTACAACGACAAAACGCAGGTAAAGTTGGCGTTCAACCCGGGAGCTGCCGTATACATCTTCCCCAACGTCTGTGCGACGATTTCGTTCGGGCTGGGCGGCATACAGTATACGAGCATCACCCAGAAGGATGCCGACGGCAACAAGATCGGTTCGCGCAAGGCTTCGAACATGCGTTTCCGGCTCAATATCGCGGCCATCAACTTCGGTATGACGATACATTTGTGGGACAAGAAAAAGCAGTAAACTATGAAATACCTACGCATACTCTTTTCGGCGGCGGCACTCCTGCTGGCAGCGTCGTGCATCGAGAACGACATACCGTACCCCACCATCGAGCTCAACATCCGCAGCATCGAGGGCGAGGGGTTCACGGTAGCCGGCATCAGCCTCGTGAACCGTACCGTGACGCTCACGCTGGACGAGAAGACCGATATCCGCAAGGTCACCATCGACAAGGCGGAATTCGACGTCGCCACATCCAACCCGATGATGACCGACAAAGAGAAATTCATCAGCCAGATCAGGACTTCGCAGCCGCTGAGCGGGGAGTTCGACCTGCGGGCGCCGCTCTATGTCACGCTCTCGCTCTACCAGGACTACGAGTGGACGATCGTGGCCGAGCAGCCCATAGCCCGGTCGTTCACCGTCGCCGGGCAGATCGGATCGACACTGATCGACACGCAGGCGCGTACGGCCACGGCCTATGTCGCCGAAGGCACCGACCTGAAGGCCGTCACGGTCACCAGCCTCAAGCTGGGGCCTGCCGACATCACCGCCTACTCGCCCACGGCCGAGGAACTTTCCGCCACGGGCTTCGAAACGGTTCGTCTGGTCGACGTAACCTGCCACGGCCGCACGGAGCGGTGGATGCTCCATGTCCAGCCCACCAACGTGAAGATAGGCGTCCGCGACATCGACCTTTGGAACAACACGGCCGTCGTCACCACGATGGTAACGCCGGAAGATTATGCGACCGCCGAAATCCAGTACCGTCTGAAGGGTACCGCCGACTGGCAGACGACGCAGAAGGGCGCACAGGACGAAAGCGGCATCTTTACGAGCACGATCGCACCCGAATGGACAAGCCTCACCAACGATGCGGGCATCCCCGTAAAACGCCTCGTCACGACCAAGGGCGTCTACGCCGGACAAACGTATGAATTCCGGCTTCTCGTCGGCGGGCAGCAGACCGAAACCGCCGAATACACGGCACCCGCGGGCGACACGATTCCCGACGGGAACATGGAAAACCCGGGCTTGTCGTGCTTCACGAGCGAAAATACGAATGCGGAGTTCTGGGCCAGCGGTAACAACTCATTTGCCCGGTCGCTCTGCACACAGGGCACCTACGCCGGAATGGGCGGCAGCTATTGCGCGAAGCTGGCCGCGGCAGCCCCTCCCATCGTCAGCATCGCAGCCGGCAACCTGATGTCCGGCATCTTCTACAAGGACGGCCTGACGACGGGCGTAGTGGAATTCGGACAGCCCTACAACTGGACGGCGCGCCCTTCGGGCATGAAGGTGAAATACCACGCGACACTGGGCGCGATCGACGCAAGCAAACATTCCGGGGCCCCGGTCGGCATAGGCGACCCGGACAAAGCCCGCATCTTCGTGGCCATCGTAGACTGGAGCAGCCGCCACCGGGTAGCATCCGGGACGGGCGCCCCCACGGGCACCTGGGATCCGGCGGAAACCACCCAGACCGCAGAAGGGAAACTCATCGCCTACGGGTCGCTGTTCATCGACAAGTCGACCGAAGGCGGCCAGATGGTAGAGGCCACCCTGCCGCTCAACTTCTACGATCCTGCGGCGGCACGCCCCACCGGCAAATACAGCATCATCATCTCCTGTTCCACGAGTGCCTACGGCGATTACATGGTGGGCTGCACGACGAATGTGATGTACGTCGACGATTTCCAGTGGGTCTATTGACCCGACGCCGGCCAACTCCGCCGGCAACTCAGAAGATATAAAGAGAAAAGGCTGAACCCCTGGGTTCAGCCTTTTTGCTGTAGATTCAGACTTTTCAATCCCTGCCGGAAATTATCTCCGTGCAATCCGGCAGTATTTGTCATAGCGTCCTATCACGTCGTTCACGTAGGCCAGCGTCTGCCGGCTGCCGGTGAAACGTCCGCACTTGACCGCTTCGTTCTCATAATACTCGGGCTGCGCCTTGAGTTGCAGGTAGCGGGCCACGACCTCCCACGAATTGGGATCCTCGCCGTTGAGCCGTGCCAGGCGCCTCGCATCGTTCACATGGCCTATCCCGCTGTTGTACGAGGCCAGGATAATGCTCATCCGATCCTTCTCGGGAGTCCCCTCGGGGAAACGGAGCGTGTTCATAATCTTCGACATCAGCTTGTTGGCCAACCATATGTTGGTCTCGGGATTGGCGACCTCCTCGGTCGGGACGTCGAACTGGCGTGCCACCGAGGGCATGATCTGCATCAGCCCGCGAGCCCCGCTGCGCGAGGTGATGTCGGGCGTGAACCGCGATTCATGGTAGGCGATGGCGCTCATCAGGCGCCAGTCATGACCCTCTTTTTCGCTGATGTTGCGAATGACATTGTCATAGGCCGAGATCACATATTCGCCGTCACTGAGCAGCGAAGAGCCGAAATCGGCCGCATCATCGTTCAGCAGCATGTCGTCCGTCACGGGTGCGCTGAACTGGGCGTTAAAGCCGTAAAAAGTTGTCAGGATTGTTAAGAACGCAAAAGTTAAAACTGTCTTTTTTAACATAAAATGTTGTTTTGCGGGCAGTTCATACCGCGCAGAACAATACGCTAATCATAGAAACCCCATGAGATACCGATTTTAAACATGCCCGGATTGAGCGGGTAACCCGCCGCGGAGAAATACTCTCCGTTTCCGAACAGTCCCTTGTTCACATGCTGATATTTGAGGAATATCCGCATTCTCTTCCACTTTCCCATGACGAAGGCGTCCATGTAGGGGTAATTGCCTACTTCGACGTCCCGTTGGTTGTAATAGGCCGACAGCGCGGGGTTGTAACTGGGCGCATAATAACGCGTGTTATAGCGTCCGTCCAAACCGATCTGAAGGCGTAATACGTTGCGCACGACCCAGAACTCGTAATAATACGAAAGGAACGCGCTCAAAAGCGGAACGGGTGCAACTTCTTGATTCGTACTCCACTGCAACAATACCCTGTTGTCCAAATGAAGTCCGCCTAAGCGGAAATCTTTGCGAGCGTACACACTCGTGAGGCTTACGTTGTCACTGCTTTGGGCGATCTGGCTCTCCTTGTCGTAAAAGATCTTGTTGCCGACCACACCTTGCCATGCCCCCGCTTCAAACGCATAATCGGGGACTGAAAACTTCACCTCGAACCGAGTTTCATTCTCCTTATTCAAAGGAGTGGACCACACGTAGTGGTTCGAGAACAGATTCTCCTGCCAGTAGTTGGGCGAACGCCGATCCATCGTGAACCGGCCTTCGAGAATCAGGGGGTGTCCGCGGAGATACCCCGTCAGCGCCAGGTGGGCGCCGATGGTGAGGTCTCCGCCTCTGTATCCCGACGGGTAGAACTTGAGGTTCGCATCCCAGTCGACATATTTCTTTATCTTGCCTCCGACGGAACCGTATGCGAAATAGCTGGTCTTGTTGACCTTCGTATACTTGCCCGTCTGGTAATCCCTCATTTCGAATTGCGAGTAGGTATGCATGTCGATACCGATGCCTGCATCAATCGTGCCTACCACGCCGTTACGATCCCAGGGCTGCGCCTGCACGAAGAAGCGGTTCGAAATCACCCGCTCGTAAATCGAGTCGCGCGTCTGGTCGGGGTTGATATACCAGTTCTGGTAGTAGTCCAGCGTATCGGCCACGAAATTGCCCTGTTCGTCCCGGTGCGCCCTTTCGTCGATATACCGCGCATATTTGTCCGAATAGACCTTGCTCCACGAACTGTACTGGAACGAATGGCCGATATAGACCGCCGACAGGTCGGCGAGCGAAAAGTCGTTCTCCGTCACGCGCTGCAACGGCAGGGCATAGGACTGCGTGATGAAGAAGGCATTGTTGCGGTAGGTGTTCTGCGCCTCGGCATCCGACAGCTTCATGGGCACGCCCGAAGGCATCTGGAACGTCGTATCGGCGATGGCCCACGTCCCGACCACGCCGCCGTTCTCCTGCTGTTCGATGTGGTTGTTGTAATAGGCCGCATGCACCGAATAGCGCTTGCCCGTATGGCTGAAGGCGACCGACAGGTTGTGGTTCTTCGTCCGTGACCAGATATACTGCCCGCGCGTTCCCCGCGCCTTGTAATCGACGTTGAACCCCGTCGTGGGTGAAATATTCTGCGCGTGCATGATATTGAAGTTCTCCTCCCGGAAACGCTTCTGCCCCGACTCGAGGTACGTCATGCGGATGATGGGCTTCTTCGTATTGTAGAACGGCACGTTCTCCATGTCGTACGTATACGCATAGTAGGGGCTCGCAAAACTGAAATCAAAGAACTGCGGCCGCCGGAAATAGTTCATCGGCAGCGATGTCTGCCCGAGGGCGCCCTGTGCGATGTCGCCCACCTCCTCGCGGAAGAAGGGGTAGTCGATGCGCCAGTCGGTGAGCGTCGCCGTTTATAACATGAATACAACGCTTTCAGTACGG